>JAABUW010002115.1_pt1 | contig 31001 bp, 64 predicted proteins | sample 5560081 | NCBI WGS metagenome assembly JAABUW01 (sample SAMN10711882, study PRJNA513363) | rock metagenome | isolation source: Antarctica rocks | place: Antarctica: Victoria Land, Knobhead sud | reverse complement strand
GCGTTGCTGCAGCGCCAGGAGTCTGCAGAAGGTGACGACCTGCTCGACGAACTCTTCGGCGACAGCCCCCTCATGCGCAGCAGCGGCAGCGCCATGGCAAATGGCCATCGCCCCCACGCACCTAGGCCTGTCACCCAGGCTCGATCCCGAGCCACAGCGCAGCCGCCGGCTCCAGCGCAGCCAGCGGCGCCGGCACAGCCTGTTAAGGCCAGAGCAGCCGATGCCGCCGACGGGGCGGCGCAGCAGCGCGGGGCGGCGGAGGCAGGAAGCAGCGGCGCGGACGACCTCCTGAGCGAGCTCATGGCAGACGATGCGGTGCACCGGCAGGGCAGCGGGCGGGAGCAGCGGCCAGCGCGGCGGCCAGCCGACATGGCACACGCAGCTAGCGGCGTGGAAGTGGGCGAGGTGCGACCTCTCACTGGAAATCGCCAGCCTGCAGATCATCGTCTGGGCATCAGCACGACCGGCATGCAACGCTGGCGGTGCCTTCGATCTGGGCAGTCTGCATTGGCGGCTTGCTGCACGAACTGTGTCTGCTGAAATTACAGCCACCTCGTGACCTACTCGCCGAACTTACAGCCACCTCGTGACCTACTCGCCGCAGCGCGTGCCGGTCACGGGCACGGCGCAGTACTTCCGCTCGCACTGGGGCGCCTGCTGGATACCATATCCCATGCCGATCCAGGGTCCATGCACAACAGCTTTTAGCGGCCCAGCCACGCTGCTCGTCACACGACTGTGCTTCATTCCTTGCAGGGCGTGACGGTGATGGGCGCTGCGCAGTACTTCCGGTCGCACTGGGCCGCCTGTGAGCCCGTCATCGACCTGTTCGAGTCGCTGGGAGCCGCCGCGGCTGAAGCCGGAAGCGGGAAGCAGCAGGGTGGGGAGCCAAACTACGCGCCGCACCTGAGCGCCGCCGCTGCCGAGGCCGGACTCGACAGCGGCGCCCTGCTGAAGGTGCGACAGATTGTTTACTACTTCTTAGCCTGTCTTACCATTTCTGACTGTTTCTTACTGTCTATAAGTTAGGTCTGTTACGTCCACAGTAGTGTTTCGCTTGCAGTGTCAGGATTTGAAATAGACGTGGAAGAGAGAAAGATCAGAAGTCATACCGTGACACCTCCACGGCTGCACGAAATAGATGTTGAGATTGGCATGGCTACCGAACCAAATGGTCAGCAAGCTCGAATTTGGCACCAAAATGCGGCTAGGCACGCTGCAGTTGCTGCATGCTGTCGTTGAGGTGTCTTGCATGCCAGTCCCTCACAGCTCGGCAAGTCTGCGGCCCAGAGCAGACTGCAAACATCTGACTCCTTCTGGGGATGATTACCCAGGTCTCCTTCCCTCAGTTTCTGTAAGATACATATCATCGCTATGTTCTCGATACAGATGAAGATAGTCGTCACGTTCCTCACTGAGAACAGGGGGTCATCCACATGGGGCGGCGCGGCCCAAGCGAGGCGGCGGTGCAGCTCGGCAGCGGCTCCGACACCGCGACGCGCAAGGTGCTGATCGTGGGCCGGCCGGCGGTCAACCGCGCGGTGCACGGCGACACCGTCGCCGTCCGCCTGCTGCCCAGGCGTGCCTTCAGTACTGGAAGTAATATGATTGGCTCAAGCACGCAGGGTTTAACAGCTGTGTCTCGACGAGACACCGTCGCCATCCTTTGCTGCCCAGATCTGGTTTATTTTGCGCAACTTCTGCGGCACTGCATTCATTCAGCGAAACTTACTTTTACGCCCGACGCCCCGGATGCTGGTTGTGTACTGGCAAAGTCGCCATCTGTCTGCCCAGGTCTGCGTTGTCCAGCATCGTTGGCATCAGAAGACATCGGAAGTGTTGGTGCAAGCTGACCATTGAGAGCGCAGTCACCAGACGCCCTTCACGAGCCAATGCCATGCTGATTGCCTGGTGGTGGCGGAGACCTTTGGTCACACATGTTGCGCCAAATGCCAAAAACCGCCACTTGCAAAGGCCACAGCGTGCGACAAGTCGGAACATGCAAGTCGGATCATGCCTTGCCACCGAGGCAAAGTCCATCGCAGAGGTGACCGGGTGTAGCACATTACCATTTGAGCTACCAGAAAGCTGCCCCAGTATTGCATTCCGGCAATTATTGGCTTACAGGTCGCAGTGGGCATGCACGGAGTCGGGGGAGCTGCCCGCCGGTGATGATGGCGTGCAGCCGCTGACGGCGAAGGACGATACAAATCTGAGCTGTATCAATCATATAACATTGTGCCTGACAGGTCGAGGTGGGCACTTGCGGAGTCGGGGGAGCTGCCCGCCGGCGACGACGGCTTGCAGCCGCTGACGGCGGAGGACGAGGCGGTCGGCGGCGGCGACGAGAGTGGTGATGCACATGATGGTGACGCAGAGACCTATGCCGAGACGGCGGCCGCCAGCAACCTGCAGCCGGCAGGTGGGCTCCCTACTGGTCCTGCCACTGACGGGGAGCATGGCTCAAAGCTCGCAATCTTGATGCGTTGTCACACTTGAATTTGTGGGCTGCAGTGTGGTGCACTCGACACATGTAGATGAAGAATAGCCTCGAATGTGCTGGGCCTGCTGCAGCTGAACACTGAGCATTGCATAGCATCTGCTGCCGCAGGCGAGGTGGTCGCCATTCTTCAGCGTCGGTCAGTGGACGTGGTCGCTTGCATGGCGGAGGGGGACGAGGCGGCGCTGCGCTCGCGGCCCAACTCCACCCGCCAGGTACCAACTATGATGCTCTGCCAAGTTTCCCTTGTCCAAGGAACGCCAAGTTTTGTTCGTCACGTCTCGCTTCTCTCCTGAGCATCTTTTTCTTGCTGAGGTCAGGCCTTGCGGAAGGTGCCAGGAGCCTAAATGTGGTGCATGAGTCATCATGCTAGATGACGAGCGGGTTTTCACTTGGTGCAGAAGGCGGTATTCTCATGCCGCTGGACTGGCGGCTGCAGCAGGCGCGGCTGCGCACGCGGCGTGGCCACCAAGCACCACACCGAGCTTTCCTAACTGGAACTTGATCTAATTCAGTCTAGTCGTTGTCTGTGCAGGAGGCGGTGATCATCACGGCGATGGACCGGCGGCTGCCGCGGGCGCGGCTGCGCACGCGGCGGGGCCCCGAGCTCGTCGGCCGCCGCTTCGTGGTGCGACTGGACGCGTGGCCCGCGGGCTCGCGCTACCCGGCGGCGCACCTCGTGCGGGTTCTCGGCGACCTGGGCGACCTCCAGTGAGCCTTCTCAAACCCCAACCAATACCCGATACACGAGCCCGAAATGAACAGAGGCTGGAATAGCTTTGGGGGACAGGCGTCGCTGCCAGAGGAGGCCAGCCTGATCCCCACCAGCGTCACACGCGCGGCATATTACACTACTGGATCGCTGCTTTCCAATGTTTGCACCTGTTGAACCGCAGGGCGGAGAAGGAGGCCATTCTCATCGGAGCCGGCGTTGCGCGCGCGGATTTCGCGCCCGTGGCGATGGCAGAGCTGCCGCCGCCGGGCGAGTGGGTGCCCTCACAGGCCGACCTGGCGGCTCGCCGCGACCTGCGGGGCCAGCTCATCGCCTCTATCGACCCTCCGGGTGAGTCCTGCTGTGTTGGCGATTTCTGAATCCAATTCGTTCGCAATGGTGGGAATCTATTCGGAGATTGAAACGCAGCAGGTGGGCAGGCCTGCGAGCTGCGTAGCGGCCTCGTGCTGTGTGATGCACCTGTCTGCAGGCTTTCCAGGCCTGCGTCTCTGTCGTGGCTGCTGGTGAGGCTGTGCCCATTTCCATGCAGAGCTGGGATGAACAGTCGGGAGCTTTGCGCATGTGCTCAGCATAAGACTTGCGCGCAGTATATGCACGCTGCACAGACGTTGACGATGCACTGAGCGCTGCGCGGCTGCCGGAGGTCGCTCAGCATGCTTCCCCCAGAACGATACACCAACTTCGCATACATCATCGCAGGCTGCACGATTGTGGACGATGCATTGAGCGCAGCGCAGCTGCCGGACGGCCGGCTGCAGCTGAATTCGTCCTCGGGGATCCGACGAGGGCGTTTTCATCGACGATGAACAAGTCCTGTGTATGTTCTGCGCAGGTTGCACGGATGTGGACGACGCACTGAGCGCGGCGCGGCTGCCGGACGGCCGCCTGCAGCTGGGCGTGCATATTGCCGATGTGTCTGCCTTCGTGCGCCAGGTGGGACGCTAACAAAACAATACAAACATAACTATTGCACGGCCGCCTGCAGCTGGGCGTGCACATTGCCGACGTGTCCGCCTTCGTGCGTCAGGCGGGGCTGGTGGACAATACGTTCACAGCCGCCTCCTGAAGTTTTGGGATTCCTGGAGCCCCAGATTATGTCACCCCCAGATTATGCCCCAGATTATGTCAAAGCTGGACAGCCGACGTCGAATGCATGACGCCAAGATCACCAATTGGACCCAGATGCAGCCGGTGTCGGCAGGAGACGCCAGAGCCTGTGGCCGTCTGGTGATGTATTGCACCTTCGGGCGCCAGCTGGGCAAGCTGCACATGACACACTTGAACTACCTCCAGCCGGTTGGCAGCACATCAGCGCACCTTTTCGCTGGGCGTGCCGTTTATAGGTGCACGATAGGCGCACCATCTGCTAGGCGAAGACTGTGAAGTTGCCCGCACATCCGATCTGGCAGAAACTCGTTGAGCCGGCAGGTGCCAAAACATCTTTTCGCTTGTCACAGGACAATGCACTGGCCTGGGAGGAAGCGTCGCAGGGCACCACCATCTTAACCGACTGACATGCGGCTCGCTTTGAAACCCCCAAGCCGTGGCCAGCCATGCCCACTTACTTATTTTCATCTGCAGGACGGCGCGCAGGATCAGGAAGCCGCGGCGCGGGGCACACCAGTGTGCCTGACCATCGAACTGGACATGCTGCCGCTCTACGTTCTATGCTTCGAGGTTGATTAGCACGCCTTTTGCAGGACGGCGCCCTGGATCGGGAAGCTGCTGCGCGGGGTACGACCGTCTATTTGACAGACGAGCGGCTCGACATGCTGCCCGAGCGGCTGTCGGCGGGCCTCGCCAGCTTGCTGCACGGCCGCGATCGGCCGGCGGTGTCGTGCATCTGGACGCTGGGCGCAGGGTTTAACGTCCAAGACGTCTGGTTCGGTCGCACCGTCATTAGGTGGGCGTTCAAACATATTTAACGCAAGTTTCCACTACTGTCAGACTTGTTCTATGAGATGGGCCGGCATTGTCCTGCAGGCGGGCGCTGGGCGCGGAGCTGGAGGTTCACAACAGGTCTATGGGCGCACCAGGTGCTCGTATTGCACCTGACAGCATGCAACAAGGCTGGCCATCATAAGCGTCATGCAACTGGCAGTGTCGTACGTGTGGACGCTGGGGCTGAGATTTAGCACGTCTGGTTCAGGCGCAAGTAAACACACCGCATGTGTGACTCACCTCTGCCAAGCGCAACGTCTACGCTGCCTGCTGGCGGCACTGCCACGCAGAGCTCATCTCATGTTGTGATGTGGACTGCAAACACCATACAGGCCCCACGTGCGACCATTCAATGCCAGATACGCTATCATGCGACTGTCATATAGCACACTGTGGTGCCAGGTGAGCAATCGCAAGCATGCACCAGCGCCGTACCTGCTTCTTACCTTGGTCTCCATGCCACTCGCTGCAACATGCACAAGGCAGCACACGGAGAGTGGGATTCCACCATTGGTCTTTGAGAACTGGCCGGTGCATGCCGGGACTGGCCAGAATTCCTACAGTACAACAGCACAGCAGCGCAGCATAGGTGCAGTGCTTAGTAGAGCATGTAACTTTGCTGTGAGCACCGAAACACTCCCAAATGAAGCTGTTATTCTGAGCCGCAGGTCGCGCCACCAGCTGAGCTACCAGCAGGCGCAGGACATCGCAGACGGGCGGCCGCCGCCAGAGTTTAGTGGCGCGGAAGTCGCCGACCTGCGCGCCATGCTGGACCTGCTGGTGCATGTCACCGATGCCTGGCGGGCGCGCCGCGTGGAGGTGGGGCTTTGTGGTGCTTTAGTGGACTTCCTGAAGTGGGTGTAGTCCAGGGCGGGTGCAGAGTTTTAAGATTTGCAGTGCACCTGACAACGTTCCAGCGGGCAGGGTGTGCCGCTGCTTCAGGCACCAAATGAAGACTCCTGCCAAACGACAGCTCTGCTGTGGTTTCAAGCCTGTGAGGAGACATCCAATGGCTCTTCTGCATTCTTCCGATTACATCTGGACGAGACAACTGTGACGCACAAACAGGCGGGCGCTCGGGAGCTTGGATGCGCCGACCTGACGAGCGCTGACGGGCGCTGACGGGCGGACGAGCGCGATGCTCTGATCTGCGTTATGAAAAATCTGACCCTGTAGAGTCATTCAAGCTAATCCTTGCATATCGGTGATACAGGCGCGCTGGAGCTGGAGAGTGCGGAGCTGCGCTCCGAGACGAGCGCCGACGGGCGCGATGCCGAGGTCATCCGCAAGAAGGAGCTGCCGAAAAAACGTTCATTCTTGTGAGTGATGTCGAATGATTGCTCATCTCAACGACTGTACTGTGTAGGCGGGAGCGCTGGAGCTGGAGAGTGCGGAGCTGCGCTTTGAGACCAGCGCCGACGGCCGCGACGCCGAGGTTGTTCGGAAGAAGGAGCTGCCCATGATGCGGACCGTGGCGGAGGCCATGATTGGCGCCAACTCGGCGGTTGCGAAGCGCATCAGCGAGGCATTCCCCGCCGCGGCGCTGTTGCGGCGGCATCCGCCGCCGCGCGTCGAGGCCTTTGCCGAGGTGAAGGAATGTTGTCGCATTACTGGCTCGCTTACTCAAGAGAACATGATGCATGCCCAGGATGACTTGGGGGCGTGTGCGTGGCTGTGCACAAGCAGCACTCATAGTAGACCCAGCTCGAAGGCTTCCGAGTCTCGATGGCTTTGGTCGAAGCTCTTACGTCACTTTGGCAGTTGCATATTCGTCGTTGCGCACCCTTGTGCTTGCCGAAGTGTACAATATCACGCAGCATGACGGCCGGGCCGACCCGCCAGCGTCACGTGACGCAGTTGGTGTCTTGGCTGTTGGGCTACTTGAAGACCATTACGCCAGCAATGAGAAGCAGAGTTTGCAGGTACTGCATAGCTTGCGCCACACGTCTGATGTGCCACCCCTTCAGGTCGCACAACACGGAACTCGGACCCCTCAAGTGAGACCGCCATTCTCGGCAGCTGCAAGGCGCCGCAGCACCTATAGAACTACAGACATCGAGCCCCAAGCCCTGACAAGTTCATTCCATGCCCCGCCGCAGGTGGAGGGCATTCTCCAGACCGCAGGCCTACAGCTGGATGCCAGCTCCAACCGCGCGCTGGCGGCGTCGCTGGCGGCGGTGGCGGAGGCGGCGCCGGAGTCGGCGCCGCTGGTGCGGGCGCTGGCAACTCGCGCAATGTCCGAGGCGCAGTACTTCTGCCTAGGTGCGGGCGAAAAACTGCCCTCTCCAATGCATCCCCCCTTGCAGACCTAGCAAGGCCCGCTGGAGACTCGCAGGTAATGGTTCAGCGGCAGCAGATGCACAGCGCGTGCCTCCACTCACTGTGAGCCCACTGGAGTGCACGCTATATGTAAGCCCAATGGCCACGTTGCAGGCGAGGCGACGAGCTTTGGCGGCGGCGGCGCAAGCCATTTCGGCCTGGCGCTGGCGCACTACACCCACTTCACCAGCCCCATCCGCCGCTACGCCGACCTGCTGGTGCACCGCCAGCTGCTGGCGGCCGTGACAGCCACCACAAATGGCTTCGCAGGTAGCTGCAGTCTCTTGAATTGCTTTCCTGAGGATAACACTCGGATTGTGCTTGATCTGCCGCTACACGGATCTGCTCGTGCACCGCCAGCTGGTGGTCGCCGTGGCAGCTACCAGGAATCTAGCTCAGGTGTGGAACAAAATGTCAATTGGAAACCCTGAACCGCTGAGATGAGTCCGCTTGACAGCGCTGCAGAACACTGACATAATCACTAAAGCTGAGTGTCTGAAAATGTTCATGTCCAACAACACTCACCACATTCACCAACGCCTTATTGATATGCCCGCAGGCCCGCAGCCGCCGGTGCGCGGGCCGGTGCTGGCAGAGGCGGCGGCACACCTGAATGACGCCACGCGTGCTGCAAAGCGCGCGCAGCGCGACTGCTCGGACCTGTACCTGCTGCTGGCGCTGCACAGGTGTTTCTTGCCTCGTGTTGTCATCACATTGTCTGCATGGGTAGGTCTGATGCCCGTGACTTGGAGGAATGGATACAACCCGGAAGCTGCACAAGTGCGGCCACCTGTCGAGCTTGCTGCCTCGCTCAAGCCGGGTTGCTGATCGCCTGCCGTGCATTTGAGTTCGTCTGAGTCTGTACATTGCAGCCTGTTGCTACCGTGGTGGTGTCGTGAGCCTGGCGCATTTTACCACAGCAGTCAGTGCTGTTGCTGTGCACCGCAGGATGCCGCATGTGCAAGCAGGTGTCATCTACGGCGTGCGCCCCGACCGGTTGCTGGTGTCTGTGCCCGAGTACCACATCCGCGGCAAAACTCAGGATACTGGTCCGCCAACGTGAGTGATTCCTTTATTGCTGTGCAGGAAGCCGCATGTGGAGGCAGGTGTCGTATATGCGGTGCGCCCCGACCGGCTGCTGGTGTTTGTGCCGGAGTACCACATCCGCGGCGCGCTGCGGCTGACGGACCGGGGCGGGCTGCCGGTGCCGCCGGAGGCGGAACGAGAGGAGGCGGAGGAAGCGGAGGGGCGGGACGCGTTCGCGCTTGCAAGGCGGCGTCGCCTGCAGCTCGAGACAGGTGCTTCCTAATCTTCTCTGGCCGTGGACGACATATCTGCTGGGGAGCATGAATCTGAGAAGGCACACCTTTGTGTGCCACCTTGTCGTGTACCACCTGGTCGTGTGAACACACGAACTGCTGCACCGGCAGGCAATTGGCCCATGAAGCCTCGTCTTGCGGCTTCGAACATGTTTGTCTCGGCTATCATCAACCCCGCCTTCTACCGAAATAAGTTGTGTGGCCAAACATGACGCATTCCGCGGATGCGCAGGCGAGGGCCGGGCGGTCATGAGGGACGCCGATGGCAAAACCCATCTGGATGTGCAGACTCCGGCGCGCGTGTGGCTGCGGCTGTCCGCGGACTCATCGCGCGCACATGGCCCCGGCCTGAAGCTGCGCCTGCTGTCTGACGCACATCCGGCGGCCGTGGAAGCCGCGGCGGCGGCGGCAAAAGCGCAGGACGCCGTCACTAGGCGGCAGCGGGGGCAGGCGGTCAGCAAGGGCGGCGGCAGCAAAGGTGCTTCCCCCGCAAGGCCTGCCGCTACAAAAGATATCGCGGCAGGCGGCGGCGGCGGTGGCGGCGGCGACGAGGACGCTGCATTCCCATGGCTGGCGGGTGTCGCGAACGAGTCCCCTGGACGCGTCCCCGCCCCCGCCGTCGGCACGGCAGACACTGCGCATCAGCGCGGCATGCAACGTAGCGCTTTGGCGGCTGCTGCCGCGGCTCCGGTCGCTGCCGGCAGGGGCAGAGGCGGCACCGCCGGCATAGCAGCATCACAGGGGAGTGGCAGCGGCGGCGGGGGAACGGGTAGCATCGCGGCGGCCGTGGCGCAGGCGCTGCGCTCTGCCGAGAGGGAGGGTGGCGGCGGCTGCCAGACGACAGCCGTGCCGCTGGCGTGCGACACACGGCCGACACAGCTCGAGCATTCGGAGCTCTGGGCGGTCCAGGTGTGTTCCTATATGCCGTCATCTCAATTTTTGTCATCCGCTCGGTGTCTGTTGCATGCAAGCGCATTTCTCTCCCAAGTGACATTCTCTAGAACAACAGGTGCACCAGGCATCTGTGAATGGACATCATGTACCTGTTGCGGGAGATCCACGGCCCTGTGTATGCATGCAGGCCAAGTGCAGCCGGTGCGCCGCGGTGCTCGCTCGCGGCTGCGGGCGCGGCCCTAGGGCAACTGCGAGGCGGCAGGCGCTCGAGGCTGCACGGGAACAGCTGTCCCGGCTGCGCTCGGCGGCCGCGGGCGGTGTAGGACTGCGAATTTGAGTGTTTAGACTTCAATGGAAATAGAAACTTGGATCGAAGCTGCTGGAAAACTTGCCGGTACAACCACATCCGTACATCGAAGATCTCCCGCGAAAGCAGGTGACTGTGCGGCAGCTACATGCTAGCTTCGCCCGGCACACCAACATACGTGCCTCGGTTTCAGTCGACAGCATTATTTTCACGCTCCCCCTTAAGTTCAAGTCTTCGATACCTTCAACAGCTTTATACTTTCAATACTTCAACCGCCCATCTTCCGCAATGGCTGGCGACAAGGGCATCGGCGAGCAGGTGCGGTCACCCCTGCCTTCTGGCTCTCGTCGCGTGGACAGCAACTCATGCCCGCGCTGGCTCAGATTGAGTCGCTGAGCTTGGGAACATTCTCATGGTGTGCGGCGAGCAGCGTCCACAGCCGACCCCTCGCGGCTTGCACTGCTGCAGCTACCCTCCTCTCAAGCGTTCGAGGCAGTGTGCCCTGCATGCCTCCCTGCTCAGTCATCGAATTCTTTCAGGGCAGCTTGGATGTGATCAGCAACTGACAGCAGCTCAGAGCAGTTCAGGCGTTTGTCTGCTCGTTCGATCATAGTGTCAGTTGAGCACCAGAGTCTCTCATATGCCCGCAGCGGCACCCAGGCTGTGGTCATCGCAGCGCATCAGATGCGCATGCCAGCACAGTAGCTGTCACTTTCGCACCGCTGCTGATGCCTTGCTGCCTTGTCTGTGCAGGCGCAAGACGCCGCTGGGGCTGCGCAGCAGAAGGCGGGCGAGGTGTGTTGATGTCCATGTCGGTGATCATATGATTTTGCAAGTGAAGCGGGGTGCGTGTGCTGCTGCCTGCAAGTTCTCGCAGCCTGTTCGAGGCTGACCTTGGTTTCTTTTTACGTGCCGGCCGCCAACTACGTCGGCGACAAGGCGGGCCAGGCCAAGGACGCCGTCTTCGGAGCTGCTGAGGACACCAAGCAGGGCGCGAAGAAGCAGACAGGTGCGAGTAGAGCAGCACAGGGAAGTCATTCACAGGCGTGTGATTCAGGCTTCTTTGTGAGGCATTAGTCTTTTCCCCTTGAAAAAAGACATATGGGAGTTTTGGGCCTCTTTTATCCAGTTGCCTCGCTCAACTTAATGATGTGATGCCACAGGCAACCAGAACGCCGGTGATAAGGCCAAGGACGCGGGTACGGAATTTGCCGTGTTTCGTTTCGTTTTGCCTCGCCATGTTTTTCTGCCTTTCTAGCTGTTCTGTATCTACAGCTTCTTCTTCGCCACATGTTGACTCCGCTTTCATTTTCTCGCAGCCAACACCGTGGGCGACAAGGCCAACTCAGCGGCTGACACCGCGGGAAAGAAGGCACAGGAGGGCAAAGACGCGGCTAAGAATGCTGTGAACTAAATGCGTGCAAGTGCTGATTGATCGGCATCGCATTGATGCTGTTGTGTAGCTTGTGAAAATGCTGGACACTACAGTCTACCACATAAAACTCTTTACACTCGACACCTTGTCTTCCTCCCAGAGTTTCACAACTGCATATCACGCTTGATATCTGCCCTCAACATATTTAAACTCTAGGTCTTAACTTCTTTCCTGTCCCTGAATTTGACTGCGTCGGGGCTTCTGAACTATGTTTCGTGATTAGTGGATGAACAGACGTGGCAAATCCACTGTATCAGGGGCCACACTGCTGTCCCCAATACTGGGTGTGCAGCTGTGACTGATGGCATCCCTCTGGCCGTCTTACTCACACCGCTGCTGCTGCTTACTGCTGGACTTCCCTGGTGCGTTGTAAGCATGCCCGGCTTGCACGGTAAGGACAGTACCTGGTGCATTGTGAACACGCCTGCCGCTGTCTTATCAGGTGGCGGCAGCAGCGAATCTGCCGGATCCAATTCCATGGCAGCCAGGGTTGCGCATCGCTTGTATCTGCATTGCCACTTCGCTGCAGACCTACTGCATCATCTGTCCGAAGGCAGACTCATCGCTCCGCTCTCTTGTTGCCGATCCATGAATTACCTTTGACGCAGCTTCTTCGACTGCAACGCCGCTCCTGCCCTATCCTGCAGGAGGAGCGATGTGTCTGGGGTTTATGAAGCTCTATGAAGCTCAATGGGCGTCTCTTCGGCCACCTGCGAGACACGCCTGAAGCCACCGAGGTCATCCCGGCGCTGGCGGTCGGCAGCGTCTTTGCCCCCATGTACATTGGCAACCGCAGCCGTGGGTGCGTGAGCGGTGTGCATTGGTCGTATCGAGTTTCTCTCAGCAGTTTGAGTAAGGCTAGCACAGTGTAAACTCTCTCTCCCCTGTGCAAATCTGTCGTCATGCAATGGCCGGGGAATGGAACCAAGGGGAGGTCAAGAACTGTGTTGCATCTGTGGCTGACAAGGCGGCACGGCATCGCACATGCTTCGGTACTTTGCCGTTGACACGCTCATCTTGCGTGCTGCAGGATCGCGCGCAGCAGCACGCGCAAGATCGCGCTGATGTCATCGTCCCGGAGGTCTGTCCCTCTGCTCGCGTCACAATGGGCGCCGCGTCCATTGTGCAGTCGCCAGCCACCAGTCAGAGCAGCTATGGCAGCAGCGAGGCATCCATGTCGCCAAGTGCTCAACCACATGCACTCAGGCGAGGATCAGTCATAGCCAGTGTGTTTTCTCAGAGGCAGACAGGGGGAGCAATTGAACTGACCTTGCAGCGTGGAGGGGTCTGGCTGCGGAAGTGTCATAGGGAAACATCTAGGTCACGAATAAGTTCATTCTCGAATAAGTTTCGGCACAACCTTTTTCCGCGCTGTCTGCCGCAGATACATCAAGCCAAGGGTGCCTGGCAAACTTCGGAGGAAGGTGCGGGTGAAACTGTCTGGAGATTCCTCTCGTGGTTTACAAGTTTACGAATGTGTTTCAGCATGTGACCCTTCAATGATACAAGCTAAGATTTACATGAGACTCAATACGTCACCAGCTAATGCGGCATGCGATGTCACGACATGAACTCCAGTATGATAGCCGTCCTGGCAGCATGCATGGCTTTGGCAAGTGCAGAGGTGCGGGCGCAACCTACAGCAGTAGCGCTGCAGAGCAGGGTGATGATCGCCAGCCGCCATGCGCCAGAATGCGGTAGCCTGACGACAGTGACCAGCAAAGGGAATGAAGGCAGCCGAACACTTCATGCTGGAGCAGGAGCACACCTGCTCCTCATCGGTGAGGAACGGCTCTGGCATGTAGGCACCGGGCTGTGCGTGAGGCAACGTGCAGGTCTTCGAGGTCGTACAGGTATGGAGGTACGCTAATGTCACAACAACTGTTGTCTGTTGTGAAATGCGCTCGTGAAACGCGCTCCAGCAGGTGCAGGGCGAGGTCGACGGACACTTCGAGCAGCGCTGCTGCTGCGCGGCCGGAGGGGCGGGCGATTGCCGGCTGTGAGTTGTGCGGCCGCGTGCAGCAGCAGTGCCAACTTGAGGCAGCTGTCTGCGCTGTCCTTGCAGATGAGAGGCTGACTGACGGCCCAGGCCACAGCGTCCACGACGCAGGGCGGCAGGCCAGGGCAGACATATAGAACGCTGGCTGCGTAGCTAGCTGCGGCCGCCGATGGGTTGGCATCTTTGACCACCCTCCAAGCGGCCTTTCTGCGCTCCACACATGCTGCTTGACTATGTCATCAAGAAATGTTGGGAACCAACCTGCGCGCTCTGGAAGAAGGGGAGCGTCTGCTGCGGCGTGCGCGCCCGCGGGGACCTGCGCATCTGGAGCGGCGCATGCGCCCGCGGCAGCGTGCGCGCCCGCGGGGGCCCGCGCATCTGGAGCGGCGCACGTGCCTGTGACGACACGTGCGGCCTGGGGGCCGGCGCAGACAACATATATGAGATCTGATGTCCGCTCGTCAAGTCGACAGAGGACAAGGATACAGATTTGGTCGGTCTCTAGTGTGGCACAGTAACAAGGCAGCTGACGAGATAGATAAGTGTGCATCAAGGAAGAGCCTGTTCATCAACACCAAGTGCCGATGTCAACGCAGCACCAGCGGGCGTGTCATGAAGGGAGATGCACGGCCGCTGCAGCCGCCCAGGTGCAGCTGCTGCCGCCGCGCCAGGGACTGCAGACAACAGGATTTTCATAAATGCGATGTCGCTACTTTGGCAGATCTGTTCTAGAAGTTTCTCTGCTGTGGCATGAACATTCTGTGGTATCAAGGGGACGCTTGGGACAAAATCGCTGGGAAAGTACAGACCAGACCTCACCTCGCCGCCCCTCCGCGGCGGCGATGTAGTAGGGATCCAGCACGCGCAGCTCATGCGGCATCCAGTCGGGGCTCTGCAGCCATCAGCGTGGAATAACATCACCATCCATGGGTGCGGCGCAATGGTGAAGGGAAGGTTTTCTAATTTGCCTTGAGATTTAGGATAGGTCATTGCGATTTCAATGAGCTGCGAAAAGCTATCCAAGTAGCACCATGTGTTCCGGACAAACTCGCGTCGTGCAAGAAAATGACTTGTCTTGCACGTCAAACGACTCTGGTATGTGTGGATTCTGGCCCAGGCACACCATCCACAATGCAACCCTGACCTTCGTGCATCGAAACAAACGAGAATGAAACAATGATATTGCTGTATTTCGTATGCACAATAGTCACATTATCGCTGTGCCATACAGGACCTAGGTCTTTGCAGTTGTGGTGTCTTTCCGCCCTTTTCTTTGCATATTCCGGAAGGCTGAGGTACAGTCACCTATGTTGCAGAATCCTGCAGGTGACGACCTAGCTCCTCAAGCAAAGCAGTTGCATCTTCTCGACAGCCCACACAGGCATGTCCCGGCAGAGTCCCGCTTTCCCAGATGAATCCGCCTCACAGGGCACCCTTCAGCTGCGCCTCGGCAAGCTTGGCCAGCATGGAGGGCGGGATGTTGACGCCTGTGACCTTGTGCGCCAGCGATGACAGCATGTTGCTTTGCTGCGCATCTCCATTGTAGTCTTGGCCGGTCTGCAAGCATGCGGAGAACACGCAGCGTCAGAACAACACGTACGCCATGAGGCGGCAAACAGATGCTCGACACTCCCATGACGAATAAAATACAAACAGTAGCAATAAGGACTCCTCCGAAGAGCAATGGTGGCCAGAGCTCTTGAGGCTGATCGGGAAGCAGTGCATGAAGCAGGGCAGCACAAGCTCACCTGCTGCTTGAAGACGCCCATCAGGCTGCTCATGGCGCTGCCGGCATTGGCGCTGCCGCCCAGCCTGCGGAGGCAGAGGCGAAGGTTCAAAGGCGAAATTGTCAGTGACAATACTGCTACAGATGTGCTCGAAGTACAACAGCCGCTGCAGAAGCTCTGCTGGAGTGTGGCAGTGCCACTGCTAGCACCACACCTTCTGCACGCCGCATAGCCCCGAATACGAGCACCCACACGACCATAGGCATTCATGAGGTGCAAGCACCTCCCCAGGAAACCCAGATAAAGGGGGTAAAAGGCCTCACTGGTTGACAACGTGCTGTGGGTCGTTCTCGTTGGCATTGGGGTCCGCCTTGGCCTTGGAGAAGGCGCTTGCCAGGCCCTTCAGGTCGTTGGCCTGCAGCCCGTCCATCAGGTTGATGCCGCCGCCGCCCTTGCCCATCAGGCCCTGCGGCGGATCAATTGAAAGGATGCATTTTTCATGTCAACTCAAAACTGCTGTGGCGGTTCCTTTCGCTAGCCTGGAGGCAGGCTAGGGTGATGCAGCTGCCGCCCTTGCCCATCAGGCCCTGAGATGGCAGAGCATGTCCATTGCTCATTGGCGGGTGTTCGGCAGAGACTGCGGAATGCTCCCGCACCTTGATGTCGTTCATGTCGACGCCGTCCGAGAAATTCACGCCGCCTCCGCCGCCACCTGAAATGAATGGATACACAGAATGAGTTGGCCAGCTCGGTGAGGAGTGCGGACTCGGAACGCAGGTTTGTCAGCGAGACCAATGCATCCGGCAGGGCGCGGTATCGGTTAGGGACGCGCGACGTGGGGTAGCTCACCCTGCTGCGGCGTGGCGCCGCCCTGCTGGGGCATGCCGCCCTGCTGCTGGCCTCCCTGCTGCTGGTCGGGCTGCTTCTGCATGTACTTCTCTGCTTGACCCTTGAGGAACTGCGCAACGGAGCAGAAGTGCAGGCTCAGTGATGAAGTGAATCGATCGGAGGTGGAGTTCGTGCTCAGGCAAGGCAGGCGCATGCCACATAGCAAGACTCACGTCCATATCTGTGAAGTTGGTCGTGGAAATTCGGGTGACAACAAGCCTGCGCGTTGCAAACATGCACCAGTAGGAACGGCCTGCAAAATCATCATGAAGTACTGGCACCGCTGGCCGTGCCCATGCGTGCGTGCAAGCCTGCTGCATCGGCTGGCGCACCTCAGATCTGCTGTGGGGCGCAAGTCGCTTGCGGGTCCAGGCACGGAAATTGCAAATGAGCCCTATGTAGGTGCAGAGCTGGTGCTTGCTGCTTGCTGACTTCACACCCACGTGGTCTGCAAACGATGTAGCTGAGGAAGATCGGCGTCACCGCGTACGGCATCAAAATCAATCCTGAGACCCTCAACCAGGTCAGATACTGACTGCAGTACCGCTGTTTAGATCGATCAGGTTGCCGGCAACGTGTGTGACGCACACTCTGATCAAGCAGACTTCCGGAACGTTGTCAGCAGCCACGACCAGATCAGCAGGCGACGCCTGCAAGGCCCGCAAGTGTCGTGTCGAGTTGCTAGCCAGCAGATCGTACAGACTTCCTGTGCCCAGAGGCAATTCGCCCCGCTCCGGCAGGACGCAGCCGGCGCCGCTGCGGCAGCAGCCACGATGCAGTGCAGGTGGGAGCTGGTCGATGTTGACTTGTCTCAGAATCCATTCAGAATGTTCGTTCCGTCCAGGAGCTGTTTCAATACCTGGCAGCTGCGCTGCTGCTTGCGCTGCCGCCGCAGCAGCGCCGCTGTCCGACCTGTACGACTAGCCCTACCAATGGCGTTGCCAGTCTGTAACGTGATGTCATTAGTTTGCTCACAAGTGTGAACGGTTTCACGGCTGCAGGCGCCGCCGGCTGATCCGGCACCATACCAGCAGCTATTGCAGCCGGTGCACAGCCTCAGCACCAACCCCGCAGGTGTGATGGACACGCTACATAGCACCTCAACCTTCAACAGACAAGTCTGGATCACGGCAGGGGATTCTGGCGCAGGCGCAGGTGAAGCAATCAATTCCGGTTCATGCTTTGGATCAATCCAAATCAGCAGTTTTGCCGCCTTGCAGGTCCGGTGGGGCGGCCAACCATGAACATCGTGACGTACTCGTCGCCCGTGGCGCTGGCGCCACTGGTGTATGCTGTCGGCCTGTACAAGGGCACGCAGTCATGGGAAAACTGGCGGGCAAACGGCAAGGGTCTGCTGCAGGCAGGTGCACACGCTGACGAGCAAGCTGCTGTGCATGAAGGGCAGCAAACCTGTGCCTTGCGTTCCCTGCAACCAACACCTGCGCAAAGCATCACTGTGTGCAATGGTGCGCTCCTGCGATGGCGGCATGCTCAGCTTGGTGAAGTCTTTTTGCAGGGCGCTGGGAAATCGACAGGACTTCCGAACCCGTACTATTCGCTTAGCTGCTGCACAGTCACGACACGGTCCTCCACTGCCGTTCCGCCATGCCATTATGATTCACGGCTGTTCTTCCACACGGAATCCTGCGGCGGCAGCACGCAGGGCTGGTGACGCTGCTGGGTAGACGCTGCTCGATAGAATAGCTTTCTCTGCTGGCTTGGCTCGGCTGCAAACATGAGTACCAATTGAAGAGTAACGAATTTCTCTGAGCGTTTCATGCTGTTCTGTCTGGCAGATGCTGCGGCACCAGCACGCGGATGTGGTAACGCTGCTAAGTAAGACAAGCGGCCGTGACGTGGACTAGCTGGCTCGGCTGCGGGAGCTAGGGTTTAGCACCGTCGATCGCTTTGGGTACAGCTCCGTGGCAGGTGGGTTGCTGCACGCCAGCGTCAAACTGAGACGCATTTTTAAAATGCGTCGCGTTGATCAAGGTGGGGTCAGGGACAGGGAAGACATACCTGCTTTCGTCACTCTGACAGCAATTTGCTTGGCACCTGGGGTCCTAGAGCTGCATCAAATGGGCGAGCTTGTAGGTGCCGGTGCGCCTTTTGTCTGAGGGTTGTAGCTTGTTGAAGAATGTGTCACCCATTGCGATACTTCGTGGCAACTTGCTTGCATACGTGTTCGAAAGCCTGGACTTGCACAGGAGCAAGGTGCGCCGTCTGACCCAGTGCGCGAGAGGATCCATCAAACTGGTTCTGTGATTCAGCATGCCTCTGCTGGGGCGGCGTCGCATTTGCGTCAGCTTGACCATCCGTGTGGTTACGCGCAGGGAAACTGGCTCTGTGCAGCGTGGGGAACATGCAGAATGTGGACGCTGATGGCGACGTCCTATATACAGACTTCCTGCGGGCCGGCGGCTACCTCTAGAGACTTGATCTGATGCAATGCATGCCAGTGGCGCAGCAGCCTGGTTTGCTTGGCAAGAGTGAGAAGCGTGCTTCGTTGTATTATTAGCTGACAATACTGGCAACTAGAAGGCATTGGACAACAGTACTCAGATTGGCTATCTCTGGTCCGCCCATTGTCACAGCCTTGATTTTGTTTCCAGCCAGCAACGTTATCTGCCATTGCTGCGAGTTCCTTGATGATTGGCTGTGGCCTGCACTACCACGATGTGTGTAAGCCTGTGCTCGTTGTAGCGCTTGTGCAAAGCCCAGTGCAACAAGAGTGTGTAAGACATGCCAGCATTGCTCACCCATCGGATGTGCTCAGGTATCTGCCACGCAAGAATGTCGAGACGCAAACAAACTGACTTGAACCTGCATGCATCGCCAGGGCTTCGTCAGCGGCTACATCATGCAACGCTGCAGGCTCAGTGGGAAACCGGTGCACTATTTGTCGCTGCCCGAACAGCTGCCGAGGCACACACGCCCGCCTCAGACACGCAGCCAGTGCAGCAACCAAACACCCGCGCCCACCTCAAAAGTGCAGCCAGTGCAGCAGCGGCGCCGCGGCCAGGTCCCGCGTCATGCGCCGCCGCACGTCCCGGTCCACGTGCAGCTCCCGCAGACTGGGCATCGTCGCCAACGCCGCAAACGGCAGCGCCAGCTCCGGGCTGTTGCCAGTCAGCTTCAGCACCTGCGCAGCGCAGCAGGCGCCGTGGACTCTGACGTCTAGCAGCTGACTGCTTGCGCAAATCACTTGAAACTGCTCAAAGCTGGGTGCAGCATCAGATGGCAGCGTGTCTTGCAATGCAGCAGACACATCTCTAGGCCCTGTTCAAGTCACTGCGCATCTAGATGTGGTTCGGCGAGCTCTCCGAAACAGTAGAGCTGCCTGCCTGGAGGTTTTCGAGGCCCGCGACATCGGGTGGCAGGGCTGTCAGCCGGTTGTCCGACAGGTCGAGGGCGCGCAGGGAGGCCAGGCGCCAGGTACTGGGCGGCAGCTCCGTCAGCGCGTTGCCGCGCAGCACCAATTCGTCAACGGCGCCCAGCTGCTCGAAGATCCTGCAGTCGCACGCACGCAACTTGTTGTGTATGCGCATTTGTGTTGGTACGCCATGTTGTGTAGACATATCAGCATGCAGCCATAGAGGGTGGCGTGTATATTTCTCCCCCCTCAAGGTCAACGCTGGAATGTTCAGAGTCCGCTGTCTCCACAAGTGGAGCTCTGCTTGGCGGCACCAAAAGCTGCACGCTGTTGGACAAGAAAGCCGTGCGTATTCTTCGAGGACGAGCTCACCTGCTGATGCGGCAGATGCAGGGCTCGCCAACCTTGTCGCACAGCAGGTTCGTGCAGAGCAGCTGCGGCGATGCGGCCAGGTCTAGTCGTCGCACGGAACTCGGGCTGCGCGCCGCCTCGTGCAGGCTGGTGAACAGACCGTCCGCCGGCTCATCGTTTGGCGCTGGCTGTGCTGACGATTGTGCTTGCTGTGCTGCCGACTGCGCGTGCTGTGCTTTCTGTGCTGGCGCTGTGCTGGTTGCGATGTGCCTGGCGCCGTCTGCAGGCGCGGCAGTGGCGGCGGCGGCCCTGAAAGCCTGCCAAGCGGCAGATGCCCTTGCGACGGCGCCTGCGCGATGTGGAAAGGGGGTGTGGTGTGCACTGCAATATTGAATTGCCGAAAAGCTTGAGAATTGCAGACTGCAGGGTGCAGAATGCAGAGTGCGCAGTAAGGCGCCAGCAGGTTAGGTGCCTTGAGGCGAGTTGGAACCGGCGTGTGTCATACCTCGGGAGCCAGGTGCGACGAACATGAGTCTGAAATACTGTCTGTTCGAGAGCCCTGGCCTCTGTAGATGCTTGCGCTGCTGGCAAAGGATGGCAAGAATGAATTGCCGACTGGCTCCTGTCAGCAAAACGATTGCCTAGACTAAATGCTTTAGTCTCAAAGTACTGCTGTAAGGACGGACAACGTCGCACGGTGAGCCATTGCGGCACCTCAATCTCAGCGCAAAAGAGATCGCGCACGTGACCTGCAAATTCCGCGCGGGCCTTGGCAACGGAAGGAGCAATCCGCCATGCGGCCACCTGCAGCCTCATGAGCTACAATCAGAGTGTTGCCCTGAGAATGTGGATCCAATCGACCGTGTTTGGAACTTGACCATCCCGTTTAGCGGCCCTCTTATGCGGCGAGCTCTCGCAAATTGATCCTACTCACCCTGCTCTTCCGGAACCGTGCACCCGCCTTCGCCATTTGATTGAATTCGGATTATGTGGTCCCTGCATTTGCCTGAGTAGAATCTGCAGAGCGGCACCGCCGCAGCGATTCAGGCCCACAACGTCCCGGTGCAGCGTCAGCAGGCAGTCACAGCCCTTAGCAGCTTGTGATTCGAAGACCGCCATGATAGCGAAGGATGGGAATCCAAACATCCTGGAACTCGTGTGCAAGAGCCTCGACACAACGATATACTGCACCAAGTGGATCCCCGGCAGCGCGCGCATCGTGGTGCTGGGAGCGCACGCAAAGGGCACTGGCGCCCTGGAGGTGATTGCCGGCAGAATCTATTGCTTGTGCTCAGAGTTTGCGCACCCATGGCTCGTGGAACACAAAGAAGCAACGTCGTGACCTGCACAGCCGTGATTAGCATGCGCCAAACATTCATGCGCCAAACAGACGGTTCCGTGCGGCGGCAGGTGCTGGAGATCGACGGCGTTGAGTTGACATCGGTGGTGCAGCAGGAGCTGGACAAGCCCATCAAATGCGGCACCTTTGGCGCCTCAGGTACATATTCATTGATGCGGCATTGACGCAGAAGAGGGTCTGCCACCGTCAGATTGCCTGGTGACAAAGCGGAAATGTGCCGCGCTCTGTGCACCCACGGAAGCTCTGCAGTGACGCCGCATATATCTTCCACTCATGGCATTCTCTGCTGGAGCTGACCTGCATTCGCCCAGCCTCGAGCTGACAGCAACACTGTGCACTGGCGGCCGAGGTGCCACAAGGCAGGAATCTCATCACTTGACAAGTGCCGGGCCGTTGCCTGCAGACCCAATGGAGCGGCAGCTGGCGACCGGCGACTTCGCCGGGCGGCTGCAGGTGTGGGACCTGGAGCGTCCTGCGGCGCCGGTGTCGTCGACGCCCGCGCACATCGGCATCATCAACGCCATCGACGGCGGCGGCAGCAAGGTGCAGACCTGCCTGCGTGCATGACATTTCACAAGGCGCCGCTATCGTTGAAGCATGCGCACGCCGGCATTAGCAGCGCCGTTGACGGCGGCGGCAGCAAGGCGCTGTTGACGCCCGCCTGCCGCAGTCACCTGCTGCTGCAGCATGCTTGTTTGCGAAGGAGGAAGCCAGCTTCTGCTGTGGGGCTGGCCGCCGATGCCCATCGCTGGTGCCCATGATATCTGTCCAGGGCAACCCCACGCGTTCCAGCGCTGCCCGAGACGCAACCTCCAAGGCAGACACAGGACTGCACTCGAGCAATCAGCTTTTCTGATTCCAAAACGCGTGTTACAGGCTGGCACGGGGCCGCCGGAGGTGGTGACGGGCGGCATCGACGGCGCGGTGCGGATTTGGGACATGCGGCAGCACGACGCCCCAGTGGCGGCATTTCTGCCGCAGGACGCCGACAAGGTGGCTTCACCTTTACACGATCGAATCTCGGTTCGAGCATGTGCCCCAGCCAGCTTCCACATCATTATTGGCAGCGCCTAGTGCTCTGTTATTGGAGAAGCCATGTCATGCGGGTGCAGGCGCGGGACTGCTGGGCGGTGGCCTTCGGTGGCATGCACAACGACGAGGAGCGGTCGCTGCTGGCGGGGTACGACAACGGCGACGTCAAAATGTTTGACCTGCGCACGAACAAGTGCGCCTGCTGATGAAGGATGTCATTAATGACCAAAAGTGTTTTGATGCATGTTAGTGCGTCAAGAGTGATTCTCTGGGACTGAGACTACACGGCAGCACACGGGCGGCAAATGTATCATTCACAGATACAATTGTGAGGGGCTGCTCGCTCAAACCAATTTGAAAACTGTGCCTGCGTCATGTGCAGGGTGCGCTGGCAGAAGAACGTGGGCAACGGCGTGTGCGGCCTCGCATTCGACCGCGCCACGATCCCCATGAACAAGTTTGTGGTGACGACGCTGGAGGCGCAGTTCCATATTTTTGATGCGCGCACATTTCACAAGACACATGGTGCGATGACCCGGTATGAAACTGTCTGCATGTTCATTTGAGTTGGTCCACCACAGCACACGAGCTCAATCATGCAAGTTTGACCAGTTTGATCAGCTGCTCTGCGGTGTTGTTGCGCTGGAGCATACTGCCTGCCGGCGCTTTCTGCTTGCGGACCACTGATCGCGGGTTTCATGCCTTCCCCTGCAGGTTTTGCGCAGTCGACAACGCAGCTGGAGAAGGGGGCGACGGCGTGGAACTGCTCGCCGCTGCCGCAGAACCGGGACCTGATGATGGTGACCGCCGGCAATGGCGCCATGCGCCTCTACAAGTGCGCCTCCGGATGGAACAAATGCATCTGCATACTGTGGGGATTCGTACGATTTCGACTTTGCCACCTTGTCGCAGCATCATGAGCATCTAGGCGGGCGACTGAGCTGGTGCTGGCTTCTTCAAAAGCCACAGGCTGTGTGTCCACGGCATTGCATTCATGCGCCTCTCGTGAGCAGCAGCCAACATGTTAACAGGCTGCCATGAGACAGTGGGCTTACGCAAAATTGTGCCACTGCCGCAACACCACAGGTACAATTATCCTGACGAGAGGTCGCGCCCTGTGGCCGGCGGCGGCGCGGAGGGCGTCCCGGGGACCACTACCCTCATCGCGGAGGCGGATCTGACAGGTGCGGGACCGCGCCTCTGGTGCTGGCATGACGAATTGGGGTTCTGAATTTGGTTTGCGGTTCTGCATGGCATGCTGCATAGCTCGGGTGGACGCCCTGTGCTCTGGATGCCGGCGGCCTGGCCCCAAAAGGGTCAGGGAGTCAAGGACGCTGCGCCTACACTGTGGCACCTCTCACAGAGTCGACTGCCCGCCTACCAGGTTTGACGCTCACGCCCAGATGTATGAAGCGTGCTGAACCACATTCTGCGCGGAGTCGCTGAGCCGCGTCTCCAATATGCGCGCCGCAGAGCAGCCGGTGACGGGCTTCGACTGGAGCGCCGACAAGCTGGGCCTCTTCTGCTGCGGCTCCTTCGACCAGTGCGTGCGCGTCTGCAGCGTCACGCGCCTGAACCGCTACTGATGGCCAAACCACTGGCGTGAGCAGACGTAAGAGAACGGGAAGACTGCGTCGGCAGCGCCGCGGGCGCAGAGCTGGTGGATTCTGCAAGGGATGCTCTTCATGTGGGCCACGAGCTGATGCATCTCTTCAGGAAGGGAATGCCATGGGCGAGGGGTCCGACCGTGTATGGGTTGTGGTCATCATCACACACATTGAGGGCTCGAGACCTGCGCGGCTTCGGAATGTGAACTACCTGGTATGTCACCTCCGGTTCAAGGGCGCTTCTACTGTTGCATAAAGTGTTTTAGGACCCTTTCTCAGCAGCAGGAAGATGCCAGATCTTCAGAGCTGCTGCATTAACAGAGCAACCAGCAACTGTCAGGACAACCTCCCAATAGGCGCCTGCTGTGGGAGAAGGAGAAGCAGGGGAGCGTGTTGCCGCTGCCGTGCCTGCGCCACTGCTGCTTTGAGATCCGCGCTCCACCTCCTTTCCCACCGGCCGCTGCCTTTCAAGTCCTTCATGACGACCCGCGGCTGATCATCGGCCCGAAGCTGCGAGAGCCTCATGCGTCAGCTGAAGTTCTAATCTGCTATACCGCGACATGACACAGCGCCTGTGCGAGCTTGCCGATGGCAAGGCACAGCAGCGTCAGCTGCCGCGCAGCGGCCGCAGCACCCTGTCCAGCGAGCCGCCGCCGTTGACCACCGCCCGCTCCACGTCTTTCCGTGTCGACCTGCAGCGTACAATGTCCAGCTCTTTCAGCACGTTTGAAAAGCTTGCACTACTCCTGGAGCAGGGGACCGATATGAGCCAATCGCAAGAGGAGCCAGAGTGTTGCTCCAGAGCACCGGCTCTCTCCTTGGCAGCATGCAGGCATCAAGCATGTAAAGCATGGACTCTAGGGAGACTCACGCCATAAGACTGCCGGAAGTTCCATGCAGGTGGCCTTCACCGCCAGCCAGTGCCGGTCTTATGGATTTCTTATCCTCACAATGCACACGAACGGCTGAAGAGACTCACGCCATGACGGCAGGGAACTCCATGTAGGTGGCCTTCGCGTCCAGCCAGTGCCGGTCCAGCGCCGCGAACGCGGCGCAGTACAGCTCCTCAAAGGGCACAGCTGCCGCATTTTGGTTTGCCGCATCGCCCGCGACCGGCGGCCGCGTATTTGGCTGCTCCTCGTCTGCCTGTTTGGGCAGAAGTGACATTCAGCAGCGTCAGTTCGCGCAGGATATTCGGTGACACACATGTTGCGAGACCAAAGCCCTGCCTCGCAGCCCTGCTTCAGGGCGAAGGCTGCAATGCAAACCAGCCCTGGCACGCCACGGCTGACGATTTCTGCCCAGGATAGCTGACGGGTCCTCCCCCGGAAGTCTGAGATGCTGCTGCAATTCTGAGGCGCACCAGCAGCTGGAGGAAGGCGCGGCCGGCGGCCGTCTTGGGCAGGCGGCTGCCGTCCCGCAGGTCCAACGCCTCTGCAGATCGACACACATCACGTTGAAGCCACATCAGAGGTCTCGTTCAGCTGGACGGCGTGAAGGGGCAGCAAAAACGACGAATGCAGCAGTTGCAGAGCGCAATGCGGAAAGGCAGCCAACCCTTGAAGGTGAGGTGGAACCAGCGTCCTCAAAACCCACCAGTGAGCATGAAGGTGAGGTTGACGCCTGCGACGGCAAACGGGTACTCCCATGCAGAGCGGGCGCCTTGCCGCTTGTGGCGCAGCGTGTCAAACAGCGTCGGGTGCCGTCCCGCCATGTACAGGTGGTTCTCCAGGCTGATGAAGCCGGCGCCCCGGAAGTCAGTCCCCGGATCCGTGCCCTGCAGTTTGGCTTTTCAGGCATTCAGAGACCTGAGACATCGCTATGTGCAGGTGGTTCTCCAAGTTGATCAACCCCGCGCTCGTCCCTGGACCTGTGACCTGCAGTTAAGGGTTCACGGTTTGTAATGACTTTAGAGTCCTGCCGGGTGCAGCAGCAGCATTGAAGGAGCCAAGTGGGCACGGCACAGGAAGCTGATTGCGATGCACCACAGCTCTAGTGCCGCCTCGTCGCCGTCTTTGCAGGAAGGTCGCCTTCTGATAAATTATTACATCTTTCAACTTCCTGCCCGCACGGCGCACCTGCCAGCCCATGTCCTTCCACCGCTCTGTCTTCAGGCTAGAGCACGCCTCCCCCGGGAACGCCGCTGCCCACAACGACCGCAACGCCTCCTGCACAAAGAAAAGCATGTTTGAATCGTACTTTGATGCGGAGGCACAACGCGCTTCAATCGGCGCTCAAGACGCTCATGACCATTGCAACGAGCAGGCGGTGCGCTACATGACTTCAAATGCGAAGTGCTCCATCCATGCGACCAAGTTCTGCAGGGAAGGCCCGCACCAAGAGCTGGCGGGCAAGGCGACATACTTAAGCCGCAGGCATCACCGTCTGACCTCAGGAAAAGTGCTGGCTGGGTGTGTCAACTCGCCTGGTGCTGGGGAATTGATGCGTCGTACGGCACCGCAATGCGTTGCCGCAATGCCTCCAGTCGCGCCGCCTGCGCCACGCTGACCTGCTGCCGCGGCTGCCGCAGCCATGACAAGCAGCTGCTGATGGTGGCTGCGCGGCAGGCAGCAGAGCAGCTTGGCTGCCGAGACGTCGCACGCAAAAGGCGTGTGCCGCGATGGCAGCTAAACCAGGCAAGGGTGCCTTTGCAAAGTGTTAGTGCGTGTTGCTGCCAAGTCCGAATTCGAAGGTGGACAGAACGCAAGAGAACAGCACTCACATGCGAAGCCGCGCAGGCTTGTGGCGGCGCCGGCGATCATGTCGTCAACCGTCATCAGAGAAAGAACATAGTGCAGACACACAGTACCCACATGCAAAGCCGCGCAGGCTGGTGACGGCGCCGGCGACCAGGCCCCGCACTAGGTCCGCCCAGTCGTAGGCATTGATTGAATACGGCACCAGGGCGCTGCTGCCGCCGCTGCTGTCGCCGCCGCCGTCGGCACCGGCGCCGCGGCCGGCCGCCGCGCGGTGCGCCTCGCTGTCATAGCCCAGCAGCGGCTCGTCCAGGTCGTTGTCTGCGGGGCAGAGTTTGGCAAATAGCCGTTGGGAAAGGCCCAAAAGACGCTTTGCACATGCAGCGGCGCCATACGGGCAGGCAATTGAGTCGCAAGCGCGCTTGCAAAATGGCAGTCGGCATCGAGGCATGCCGTGCGCCTTTGGCATTGAAAGAAGCAGCGCTCGTTGCCCGGCGCGCCTCACCGGTACGACAAGTCAATGTGGCCCTTGGAGGTGGCGACTGTGCGGCTGTGCGTTCCCTGGTGCATTGCGTCGTGTGGCAATTTCGATCCTGCCGCAGATGTGGTGAACAGGTCTCCCTCACCTGCTGCAGCCCTCCTCCGCCGCAGCACCGGTTCGCTCATGTCGCCGTCGCGCAGCGACCGGCTAGGAGTTGGGCGGGAAGGCACAACTCCTAGGCTCTCCCGCTCAGCTCAGATCCGGCCGGTTCGAAGCCTGCTGTATGGCACCGCCGTAACAGACCACGCATCCGCTCGCAGGTGCTCGAGCGAGACGGGGAAGCTGACTCGGCAGAAGCGAAAATGCAGCGTCTCTTATGAAAGCACGAGCGACTGCACGTTTGTTGCAAGTAGGGTTTCTGCTGTCCTCCAGACAATCACGTCTCGCTGCTCAGACGGTCCAGCGAACTCGAGAGAGGCGATGAGCTGGTACGGGTTCAGCAGGTGGCATGCGTCACCGTGAAGCGTGCTGCCATCATCATCAATTGAGTTAGAATGCTTCAGCTAGGCTTTTGTGGCTCGAACAGGAGACGAGAAACGCGACAGCGGCGCTGCTTATGAAGAATGCATCGCAGTTGTAGATTGTCGAGAAGCACCAGCCACACGCGCCAATTTTAAGCGTTGCCCAACGAACGGGGGAAAGGACATAATATTATGTATGTATTATTATTATTACATTATTTCTGCCACGTTTTTAGAAGAAATTTCTTCTGGCGTGCTAGACATCCATGCAACGAGCGCCCGACCTTACAAGCTTGTGAACGATACTCGTCATAGTGCGGACCTGCGCGCGTCGATCGTCCGCAAGGAGTGTCTTGCGCTGCTCAAAGGTGATTGCATCCTGCACTGTGTGTGCGGAGGTGTGTAACGAGAGATGAACCCGGCCTCAGGCGCCGTTTCGGCTCCCGTTGCCCTTATGGAACCTGTGCGTGACCCCTCAACGTTCGAAGTCATCACGACCATGTCACAACTAGCCGATTCGTCAGCACGAAGGCTTATTCCTGCCAAACCCTCTGACTTTGCACCGTCGATGGCGCTAGACGCCAGCCGTCTGCCACTTGCATGCATGTGAATGCGCCACCTCGACGCCAGGAAGCGGCGGCCAGCTCTTTGACAAGAGCCTGCCACTGCAGTGCCCGCAAGGAGCTACACGCACGAACGGCGAACCAGTAGCACGGACGGAGCGGGCGTACTACGGCGCGCCGCCACTGCGCCAAAAATGCAAACGCCGACGGAGCCCAGGAGGTGAGCACGCCGAGCGGCCACCTGCTGCGCCTGCCGAGAACTTAGTGCACGCCGCGGCATATTTTGTCTGACAGGCGCTGTTCTCAGCGCGTGAACTCTAGGCAGCCGCGCTGCGCTGTGCTTCGATTGCATGAAATAGCGCTCATGTCACCTGGAGAGTGCCATTGTGAGCAATGCCCACACTCTGGGGGGCACGCCAAGGTGTTTGATACTCATGTGTGCACCAGTGTGAGATCCGTCCGGGAAAGACACGGGGATCTTGCACCTAGCAAGCGTCCCCACGATCCGGGGGCTCCGGTGCATCTGTTTATGATGCTGTCGATCATCACGGCGTGTGCTTGCGGCCCATCTGGTGCGTCTCACGAAAGTCTGCCGCGATCCGCGACTTCGTCGTTCACACATGCTGAACCGACCGCAGGCTGGACGCCCGGTTCTGCTACAACAGAATGGCGACGAAGATTGACACGCCGCTGATGCTGACGCCGTTGCTCTCTCTGGGACCCGGGCGCCTCGGCATCGACCTGGAGGCCGAAGCCCTGAACAACGGCATCTGCCTTCGGACCGGCTGCGTCGGCGAGCGGCGGTGTGGCCGCCGTCGCAGCATCGCCGAGCTGGAGGCGCGCGCCGAGGTGAGCCTCTCTGCTGGTTGCGGAGCCCGGCATGCTGGACCCTGCTCACCATGTGGGCCGGATCGGTGATCGGATCTGCAGGAGCCTGTCCTGCCGACTGTCCTGCCGACTTGTCCGACAGGCTGCACGCCGCCAGTTATGCAGCCAAACCACTGCTCGCTGCATCGTTGAGGTACGCACATCATGCAGAGCGCTAAGCGCCGTGGCGGAGGCAATCCCCGTGCTGCACTTGTGGCTGGTCTACGATTAATCAACGTCCGACCACGTGTGTGGCCTGCAACCCGCTAGCTAGGGCCGCGCCGAACCGGTGCAGGAAGGCAGATCCGATGCGGAGTAAGCACCAGGCGCAACGCATCACCAATTCTCTTCCGATGCATCCCCGCTGATCGCGTCGCCGTGCTGCGCAGGCCGAGGTACCATTCTACTCGCTGCCCTTGTTGAAGCCGGGCCACGTCGCCGCGCCGGCGGCCATCCCACAGCGCTTCACCTCCCAGTCCAACTTCAGCACCGCAGATGAGCCGCGGCGCCCCTGCACGTCGCCCAACTGCGTCACCTCGCCCTTCACTGGAGGGTGGCTGCGAGGTGCGTGCGGCGACGGCATGTGCTCACGCCTGCGGTCTTACCACCACGTCCCGTGCTCGCCTCCGATGCCCTTGTACGGTATACACAGGAATGAGTTTACATGCAAACAGCACGGAGAGCCCGGCGCAACTGCACTCACCGCCGCTGCCGCTCTTGCACCGCAGGCGACGACATGGCGCTGCTGCAGGAGTTCACCCGCGTCGACGCGGCGACCTCGCCCGGCGGCGTGACAGCGGCCGGCACCGACGCCGGCACCCAGTGCGGCGGCGGCGGCTTCGCCGCCGACCTGCTGCTCGGCGCCGACTGCGGCGACCTGGCAGCCTTCATCGCCTGCGGCGGCCTGGCGGCGGGCGCGGAATTCGCGCACTTCGAGCAGCAGCACGAGCAGCACAACAACGGCCAGCAGTACCAGCAGCCCGGCATGGGCGGCCCATCCTTCGGCCGGCACTTCAGCGCGGCGCCGTTGCCCACGGCTGGCTCCCCTGGCCACCACTTCGCCGGCTCGCCGGGCCACCAGCTTGCCGCCTCCCCGGCCGCCGGCGGCTGCAGCTTCGCGCCCCACAGCGTGGGCGCGCTCAGCGGCGCCGGCGTCGCGTGCCCCCCGCCTAGCGCCTTCGCCGGCGCCAGGACGCCGAGCCCAGACGCCTTCACCGGCCAGGACGCTTTCGCGATGCACATGGGCCTCCTGGGCGGCGGCTGCGGGTACGACGACGGCCTCGAGCGCGCGCTCAGCCGCGCCATGAGCGATGTCGACGACGACGTCGACAATGGTGTGCGCCTTTTCCCTGTTGCGATTGTGTAATTGGAGAGACTCAGATATCTGTAGATGCAGCCAAGGTTTGAGTTCAGCGATCCAGCAGCAGATCCGCCCCTGCTGCATGGCTTGCTGAACCTCACGAACGCCCTCGGTGCAGGCAGCGCGGAGCCGCCGTCGATGGAGGCGCTGCTAGCGGACGACAGCTGCGCCTGCAGCGAGGCGATGATGGCGGCCGCCACCTCCGCAGGCACCTCCTCCCGCCGCATCGCCCCCGGCCGCACCATGGTCGTGGTAAGCGCATTCCCCAACTGCTTTGAGAGATACTGAGGTCACTTGTTCATCTCGCCGCTGTCATTCCACACAACCTGGGTTGTCTGCTGCCTGCACTGACGCTGCTCAAGCGGATCCGACAGGCTCACAGCCTGCAGGCAGCTGGTTTTCACACCCTGTTGTGGGCTCACGTCTCCTGCTCTGCTCTGCAACTGGGCAAACCCCGCAACGCGCCGCAGTACTGCATGGGAGAGCCGCCGGCGGGCGACGCGGCGGCAGCGCCGGCGGGCCCCTGGGCACACTCCTCAGCCCGCGGCCGACGATCCGACTCGGCCCGCTCGTCCTACGGTGCGTGCTCACCTACAAATAGGCCCCTCCACATCATGGCGGAGGCAGTGTGCTGCCTCTCCTGCAGCTGAGATCCAAGTGTACGCTGCAACGACCTCGTGAGCTAGACGTCTTCCCTCGTGCGGTGGTACGCTCCATGCAGCGCATGC
>JAABUW010002114.1_pt1 | contig 31008 bp, 2 predicted proteins | sample 5560081 | NCBI WGS metagenome assembly JAABUW01 (sample SAMN10711882, study PRJNA513363) | rock metagenome | isolation source: Antarctica rocks | place: Antarctica: Victoria Land, Knobhead sud | reverse complement strand
ACTATATTAGGTTAAAACTTGGCCTAATTAGGTATAACTTTCGGGTCGGGTTATAGATTTTGGGGAAAAACCGACCCGAACGGTCAGTCTAATTTAAATATCTATTTTAATAATATTTTAAATCTAAAGTTTTTTAGTTTGATTGTTGCTTTAGAGTATCTCGACAAAATTTTTGCTATTTAGTATAGATTTGTATTTTTAAGTATCTCAAGATTAATTTTTTTATTTGTATTTTCTATTTTGTTTGCGTTTTTATTTGAATAGCTAATAGCTAGTTCTTTCGACAAACTAAGAAACAACAAAATTGACAAATTAAACAACAACAAATTGCGCAAAAATATATTAGCAAATATTAACAATTTATATTGTCGAGAGCAAGTCTTTTCTTTTAAGAATAATAGTATAAATTGTTGTTGTTAATTTGAACTTAGTTAGACAAATTTCGAAATAAACAACAAATTTAGAATAATAGATTTATATTCTAACAATTATTCGTAGAATAAATAGCAATAGTTTGATTAATTTGATTTTGTTGCGCAGTTGTACAATCTATAGCTATTTAATTTATTTAATGCTAAACAATATATTTAGTTCGATTAATAACAAAATATCGAATTCAATATTTTATAGTTAAAAACAATTTAGTCGAGCACAACTATATTTAATAATATAGATTTATAGCAATAGCAAAAATCTGTTCGACAATCTCTTAGTATTTAAGTTGATTTAGCAGCTTTTAAATAGACTTTGTCTTTACAATTTAATTTTGTAATTTTTGAATAGATTTCGATTTTGCAACTCAATTTTGCAATTTTTGAACAAATTTCGATCTCTTAGTTTAATTTTGCAATCTTTGAACAAACTTTATTTTTTGCAAACTTCGATTTAGATTAGTTGCAAACTATATTGTATAAAGAAAATTAACACTTATTAGTAGAACAAATATAGTATTTGTTTTGAGATAAATCGACTAATTATTATTGCGTTTCTAAATATTTTAATAAATTTTTATAGAAAAATACAAATATATTTTCTAGTCGATTCAAGATATTTAATTTAGACTTTTTTTATTTAGATATTTTAGACAATTATAGATTAAACAATATTATTTTTGTCTATAAGAAAACAATATATAGAGAAGTCTTTATATTTGTCGAGTATATAAATAATTATATATATGTTGTTAGCAAAGTTGTTGTTCGAAACAATCTCTCTCTTTGTCTTTGTAACTTTGCTATAATGTAATATTTTAAAAAGATAAACAACTTTAAACAACAAATATTTTAAAATCTATCTTTTTTAAATTTTATCGATAAATTGTAGAATTGTTTTAAGATAAGAATTAGCAAAATATTTAACAAATTAATGTTAGAGATTTTTATTGTTAAAAATATTAAAAACAAACAAGAGACTACAAAATATTTGTAGAATATTATTTTTTATATATAGTTAATAGATATCGAAGAAATTTAGAAACAATTAATCTAAATATAGAATTAACTCGAGATAGAATTGTATTCTATTATTAGTATATCTATTGTCTATATATTATTTTAGAACTTTATTAAGAAACTCGATACAAAACGCAAAATATAGAAAATAATACTTGTCTATTGTTTTAATTAGCAAAATTCAAATCGATTAGATAGATAATTAGAAAAACAAATTGTTTGTTAGTCTATACTATATATATCTTGTTTAATCTATCTTTTTTGTATACTTTTCTATTAGCAGTTCGACTATATATATTTTTCTTAACAATATTTTGTTAATTACAAATATTTTAGACAATCTATGCAAAATTTGTAAAATTTTAACAAATAGTTTAGTCAATTAATTTAATAGATATTGTAATAGTTTTAGATATTAAAGTCTTTTGCAAAACTTGCAATTATAGCAATAATAGATTTTTTCGCAAATAGTTAGAGCAAAAACTCTTATTATTAAAATTAGAAAACAAAAGATAGATAGAACAACATATAGCAAAGTCGAGATAACTATTAAGATAAATATTGCAAAAATTATTGCAATAACTATTAGAGTAGCTACAAACAAATAACAATTTATTAAGTTTTTGTTGTAACAATATATTACGCAAATTTTGCAAAATATATAAAATCTATTTATTACTTTATATTTTTCGAAGATTTTACAAGTTATTATAGCAATCTATATATAGATACAATAGTATATTATATTGCTAACAATTAGTTTGAAGAGATATACTATATTGAGAAAAAAGTATTAGTAGTTGCTTATATAGTCGATTTGTTATAGAAAGCAATTTATTAGACAAATACAATATATATTGAGTTAATATTAATATATTTTCTACTATTTTTTAAATACAAAAACTATATTTTGATTTTTCTATTAAGAAACAAGTTTTTTTAGCATATTAAAAACAAACACAACAAAATATATTGTCGGAAATTTACTAAGATATTTTATATTAATTTTGTTTTTATTAAAATAGATTTTATAAATTTAGAGTTAATTAAATTAGACGTTCTATTACTATATTAGAATAAATTAACTTTTAGACGTTGATACTATACAATATATTAAATAGCATTTTTATAGAAAGATATCTCTTGTGCTATTTGTGTCGATAGCGAATACACTATATTATTAATTAATAGTAACTTTTTTAGTAACTTGAGACTAAAGTATTTTACAAGACAATCTAGCGTCGTCGTATTTGTACGTAGTATTAAAAACAACAAATATTTAATTAACAATTATTTTTGACTTTTAATATATTTTTAAAACAAAATAGACAACAAGATAGTTGTTGTTTACTTTTGTCGAAAAGTTTATATTGTAAAAAATCTAAGAACAAAGTTGCTACTTAAAATAGATATTATTGATTTCGAATATATAGTTGTTGACGCGAATAGACACAAACTAATTATTAAAAGTTGTCGAAGTTTAAAAACAAAACTAGAGATAAAATCAAAAAACAATATTAGAATAAAATAAGTTATTAAAATTGAAAAAAATCTTGTAATTGTTATCTATTTTGTTTTAAAATTTTTAGTAATTGTGCAAGACAATATTTTGTCTAACAAAGACTATATTTTTGAATTAATTTTGTTTGACACTTATTTTTATATCGTAGATAAAGAAATGTTTTTCGTATATATTTGTAACAATTGTTTGATATTTTTTTATATTTTATAGTACGCAATATTTGAACGTCTGCTAGAATTTAAGAAACAAAACTATTATTAAATTAGCTCTAACAAAAAAAATTAAACAACTAAAAAAAATATTAAGATTAATATATTTAGTAATAATTGTTAAGTAGATCTAATTAATAATATTTATAACTACAACAATTTAAACAAAATTATTGCGCTTTAATATCTTATAACACGTTTGCGTGTCTTGTAAAAAAATATCGATAAAACTATTAATTTTGTTAAAAATAATTGATTGTCGATTTTATTAAATAGCGATTGAAACTCTACGTTAGTGTCAAAAATAAAATACAAGATTTATTTTTTTAAAAAGCGCGATCGCAAAATAGTTAATAAAGAATTCGATAAACTATATATTTAAAACAAGATAATATAATTGATCAAATTTTTGTTGTTTGAATTTTTTGTCTTTGTAGTTTGACAAATTTTGTTAGATAGAATTTGAAAGTATCGAGTAGTAATTGATATTCGCAAATTGAATAAACTAATTACTACAAATAGATATTCGATATCTATCTAAACTAATATTATAGTTTAAATTTGTAATTGTAGATATATAAGTTTAATAGACAAATTAACTTTCTTTTTGCAATTCTTGATTGTATTGAAAAATAAATATAAGTTTTTCTTTATTATTTATTAAAACAAGAAACAACTCAATATTGCTATTATAGAATTCAAAAATTTGTTTGTCTATATTTAACAAATAATAGATAGAGAATTCCGTCAATTTAGAAAGTTCTACTGTATCTATATTGACAATATTGTTGTTTTTTTGCAATTGTTCGATATATATTTAGCTTATTTTATTTAGTTGTTTGACAAATTAGTTTTGCTAAATATTATACTTAGTTTTAAGAAGATTTATCTTAACTATTCTAGTATTATATTGCTAGAGCAAAAAGTAGACGTCTTTAACTTGTTTATTACTAAAAAACATATTGTTGCTATTAAGACAATCAAATTTTCTAAAAATTTAAAAATATTTAAAATCTATTTTAGTTTTGTCAATTATTAAAGAAACAAAATTGTCTAATATATTTAGCAAATCAATATTTTACAACAAGAAAAAACTTGTTTTCTAAAAGAATTTTCTATTGTCGACAAGCAAAAACAAAAAACATATTTAAAAAAAATATATATTAAATATTTGTCTACTCTTCTTTAATTTTTCTATTAACTATAGCAATTTTTGATAGCTTCGAACTTCTTGATCTATTTCGACAACAATTGTTGTTTGTATATAGATTTAAATATCTTCAAAAAGTGCGAATTTGATATCGAGATATATTATATTAAAGACAATTCAATTAATAACAGTTTTATATAAAACAATATTTAATATATTTTGTTTCTATTTAAGATTCTAAGCTTTGTCGAGATAAATTATTGATTAACTAAAATAAAAATAATTTGTTTTGTATAAACAATATAGAAGACTAGATATCTAATAGAAGCAATTAAAAAATCTATTATAGTCTATATTAATTATTCGATTACAACAAGTATTGTTAGACAAACTATATTGTTTTTTTTATTAATTAACAAACTCAATTTTTGTGTTGTACGTGTTTTTCAATATCTTTTACAATTTTTACTCGATATATATTATTGTGTAGAAAGACTATATATAATTTCGAATATATTGTTTAGATTTTTTGTATTTAAAGATAAATATAACAAAAACAAATTATTAATCTTAAATAAAATAAATAACTTTGCAACAAATATATAAGCTATAATTAAGTTAATGCGACAAACTTTTAAAGAAAAAATAAATTTAATCGATTAAAATACAACTAATAGAACAATCTTATTCTACTCGAATCTTATTTAAATAAGTAAAATCTTTAAAAAAAGATTTCTCGAGATATATATTAAATCTATTAAGTAAACAGAAATTCTAACAACAATTCGAAGATTATCTATATTTTCTAATATTTAGTTTTTTGAAAGAAATAACTTATTCTATTTTATAGATTATACAAATTGCAAAAAACTATATTTGTTTAAGAAATTTAAGATAGAAATCTTTTATTAGATATACAATATAAATAGTTATGCTAGCTTTATTTGCACTTACGAGACAATAATAATTAACTTTTATTTTTGCAAGCTTGTCTCTTAATTGTATCGATATATTGTTTATTGTTAAGAATACAATTTTTGTCAAATTAAACACTATTAATTATATAGAAGTCTTAATCTAATTCTAAGTTCTTTTATATTTTTTTATACAATATATATCGATTTTGTTTTAAAACTTTTGCTATATTAGAGTTTCGATATTGTTTTAATAACAATTTGCAATTTTTTAAAAAAAGTAATTGTTTTAATTGACAAAACAATTTATATTGCAACAAATTAAACAAGTATTCTTTTTAATAATTTTGTCGACTAAGAAATTTCGAGAGCGTTTGTATATAATAGAGATTGCAAGTTTATATCTAAATTTTGAACAACTATATTTTAGAAGCTAGAAGTTTAGTTTTTGATCTCGACAATATACTATTTGCAAATAGACAAATAAAGTAAACAAACAAATTAGATAGTTAAAATAGTTTTACAATATATAGCAATTAGCAATTTTGATCTAAACTAAATAATTTTTTTGTTTGTATTTTATGCTTGTTTTAATAATTTGTTTAATGCGTCTATTAAACTATTATTAAATAAAATAATTATAGACTTTAAAATATGTAACTTTTTGTCTTTTTTTAGATTTAATAATGTTTAGATAAATTGATTGCAAAAGAAGATTATTAATATTTTCGAAATAGAAACAACAATTGTATAGATTAATATAGCAGTCAAAACAATATATAATAGATATTATAGATCTATCGAGTTTTTTGTAAACAATATAGTATATTTTTGTCTTTATAAGAACTACTTTTTGTTGTTTGTTAAATTGTTTAAATTGTCTATTTAATATATTAGATTTTTTAAGATTCTCAAACAAAAAGACAATCTAATATACAAATTAAATTTTCCAACAAACTAAAAAATCTATTTAGTTATATTTATTGTCTATTTTGAGTTAGTGTTAGACAATAAAGATCTATATAATTGTTTAAAATCAAATTATTTAAAAACTATTGTCGAGTTAAATATCAAATAGTATTTTTATAAGATTGAAGTCTTTATTAAGTATTGTATTTGCTAATATAGACAAGATTGTTCTATTTTAAAGTATCTTGTTCGATAAAAGAGCTACAATACTAAGTAAGATCGATAGTATAACAAGAATTTGCTAAACAATTTTGCAGATCTTGTTAATAATTACAAAACAAAATATAGAATATTTATTTTTTCTATTATAAGACGCTCTAAAACAACTATTATAATATTTAAAATAATTGTTTTGATATCTCTAATAGATATTGTTGTTTCTATAGTATTGTCAAAAAAGCGCAATCGATTGTCTAAAACAATAGAAAATGCGTTTATATTTAAAAAAAGAGATAAATCGCTTAAGATTAAAATTGTTACAAATAGCAAGAAAAACAATAATGTTTGAATATTATCTTAATGTTGTTGTTGTCGACATTCAAGAGTTGATAACAATAAACTACTTGTTTAGATATAATATTAAACAATTATAGTTTATTGTTTATTTATAGTAGACGCTTTATAAGTTTTAATTATAGAGCGCAATTTATTAGAGTACTAGCACAATTAATACTAATATTAACAATATTACTAAAATTTATTATCTTTAATTTTGTCAATACATATTCTTGCTTACTATTGTTAGCTATTATCTTTATATTATCGACAATAGTATTTTTATTATTGTTATTGTATTGCAAGATCGCTTGTCTATTGCTATTATTTAATAGACAATTAATATAATTTTCGACAAAAAAAATAAAATCTTTTATTTTAGTCAAAATATTGCAAAAGTTTGCAAACGCAAAACTATTAATTAAGCAATTAAAGACGATCTCGCAAATACTCTAAGTTAGTAAAATAATAATAATTAGATTAAATTAGAAGACAACAAACTAAGTCTAGAAAATATCAAAATTAAATACAATTTTTTCGAAAAGTATACTATAGCAGATATCGAGCAACTTATTTGTAAAATATCTATACTTAACAGTTATTTTACTATAGTTATATTTTGTAAAAACAATAATATATCTTTTGTTTATCTAGTTTTTAGAAAAAAGATTTTAAGCACAAAAACAATTAAAATAGATATTGTTTTATTCTAATCTAATAGAGAAATAGATATCGACAACTATTTTAGCTATTTGTTAAGTTATACGTATCTTATTAATTACAATATAAATTGTATTGTTTGCGTTAATATTACAATACGCAATTGCTTTTTTCTATAATTTGCAACTTTTGACAAAAACAACAATATTTGTATATTATATATATTTCTAGAATCTATTTTTGTATCTATAGATACTATTGATGTTTTCAAAAAAAAAAATTTGCAAAACAATATCGATATTTAATCTATTTAGATTGTCGATTCGCAAAAGAGATACAAAACAACTAAAATAAAGAATTTTGTATATAGTATTATATCTTATTAGATATTAATATATTTTAATAAGTTGTTGTTTTTAAGAAAAGATTAAATTTTTGCAAACTACAAAATTTGCAAATCTATTTTAAATCTTGCTATAAAAGATAATCAATTTTCGAATTTATACTATAAAAAAGATTTTAAAACAAACAACTCTAACAAAAAGACTATATTAATTGAAGTTTGTTAAGCAATCAAATACAAAAGCGCAATTTTATTCAAAGTACAAAAAACACAAAAAACAGATATTAATTATATTTTATTTAAAACAATAATGTTGTCTTGCGAACGTCTAACTTCGATTATAAAAATAGACAAATCGATTTCGATTTTAGTTAAAAAAAATATTTTTTTCGATTTTGTTTTATTCTTTGTCTTTCGAAATTCAAAATTGCTAAAATGCTACGCAAAAAAGTTGGAAATCGAAACAAAAACTATTTGTTAAATATTAAATTCGAAAAACAAATTAATTTGCAAAAATATAGCTACTAGACTTGCAAATACTACTAAGTTTATAGATATTTCTATTACTAATTGTTAGACAATTTGTTTTGCGACAACTACTAAATATCTACTAGACAAAATAACAAATAGTTCGAACAAAACAACAACGCATTTTTAAGTTATACAAAATAGCTACAATACTATTCTCGACTTTATTGTCCAGATCAATATCTATATATTTCTTAAAAATATTGTCAAATTTGCTAACAAATTAATTCAAATTGTCAAGATTGTCGAATTATTTGAAAATAGTTTTTAGAACAACTTTGCAACAATTAATATAGACAAGATATACTTAAATGCAAAAAAAAATATTTATTGTTAACACAATAAGAAGTTTTACAACAAACTAAATATCGAGAAGAATTGAGCTAAGATTATTTAGAAATATAATGTTTAGACAGACAAGAACAACAAATTTATTTTTATTAATTAGACTATTTGAGTCTTAATAGAATAATAATTGAATCTAGAAATCAAATAACATAGAGAATGCAATATAACAAGAGTATTAGTATCTTTTCTTTTAAGAAAAGTATATATTACAAGATTTGTGTCTAATATTTTTGTCAAATAACAAAAGAGCGTTTGATATCTGTCGATAACGTTTGCTTTCGAACAATTAAGTATAACTCAATTGTTAGTTTAGTTCTTAGACAATTACTTTACAATTACTATAGATATTTGTCTTGTTCACTTGCGTGTCTTTTTATCTTGTCTAGTTGCTTGTCTTGTCTTGTCTGTCTGGCTGCCATCTTTTGTCTAGCAATATAATATTGTTAAATATATTAAAAGCAAAAAAAGAGAATATATTAATTTTAAAATATATATTAAGATTATTAATATCTTGTCGAAAGAACAATTAGTAGATAGATTTTGCAAAAATACAATCAAAAATAAATCTAATTTAGATTTTGTTTATACTAATTTAGATTTTATCTATACTAATTTAGATTTTATTTAGACTATTTTAAATTTTGTTTAGACTATTTTAGATTTTATTTAGAATAATTTAAATTTTATTTAGATTGTTTTAAATCTTTTTTAAATAATTTTAGATAATCTTGTTTTATCTGAATATTATATATAGATATTTCTGTATATTAATATTTTAAAGAGAAAACAAATTAATAATAGTATAGAAAATTTAAAAAAATATTAAAGTAAAATTGTTTACGTTATAATAGTCTTTATAATTTAAAATATAACTAATAAAATTATAGATTTAAAGTACAATTTTGTAGTTATTAAAAAAAAAACAGTAATATTAACAAGCTTGTTATATCTGTATTAAAGATATAAAACAAAATTATAAATAATTCTATTTAAAAGAAGTTGTAGAAAAAAACTATATAAGAGTTTTGCTGCTAATAATATATAAGAGATTGTTATTTTTTTCGAAATATTAATATTGTAATAAGCAAGTAAATATTTAAAGCAAAAATATATATAGATAAAATACTAGAGAAGTTTAAAGCAAAACTAATTGCAAGAGACTTTATACAAGTTTTCGAAATTAACTATAAAGATATTTTTGCTTTAATTATTAAATTTAATATCTTATAAATATTTCTTATTATTGTTATACTAGAAAATCTGAAATACTATTAAATAGATATTAACAGTATTTTTACTAAGTCTTTTTTTAAAAAGAAAATTTATATAATATTTTTATCTAAAATAAATATATTTTCAGAATAATATTTGTGTATTTTTCGAAGTTTTTATAATTTAAAACAAGTTGTTTGCAACTAATATAAATATTGTATTAAAGAGTTTGTTAAACTAGACTTTAAGCAATATAATACTAATTTTTGTCTTTTGTTATATCTTGAACAATATATTATATTTTTGTTTTATGTTGACAATATTATTATTGCTACACAATTAATAAATAATATTAATTAATTTAAATACAAGTTTTAAAAGATATTTAAGATAAAGAATCTAATAGAAATATAAAGAATTCTTAATATTAGAATTATTTGCAATTAAAAGGTTAAAACTTTATATATAAATTAATCTTATTATATTAATAAAATACTTAATAGATTGCAAATATCTATTAACAAAAGCAATTTAACTAAACTGTTTATAAATAAATATAATTCTCTTCAATCTATTAAAATAAAAAACAAACAAATTAATTAAAAAAATTATTAATATACAATCGAAAGTATTATATATACAGCTATTTATACTTGTTTAGATATTGCTTTTGCAATAGAATATCTAAATTAATATCTTATTAATTCAATAAAATATTATAGTTAGATTTTAAAAATACTGTTTCGATATTTTTGTTTTATTGTTAACAAAAAACTAATATATAGTAGCAGTAAAAGATTATATTTAGTAATATATTTTAACTTAGATTATATATTTGATAAATTAAATTAAAAACTAATTTTTAGATATATATTTATAATAAACAGAAAATTAATTGTATAGATATTACGCAAGCAGAAGTTAGTAACAATATTTATTACTAAAACTAAATATATAACTCTATCTATATATATTAGAAAAAATCTATAAATTATATAGATTCTAAAAAATACTAATTATAGAAATATTTTAGAGATTTACTAAATTGTATAGATATTGTCGAGAACAAAATATACAAATTTGTATTTTCTATAAAATTAATAGACAACAATTAAGTAGCTTTAGTACTTATTAAAAATACTTATATTAATAATAGATTAAAATAGATTAATATAATATTTTATTATATTAGAGATCTCTGCAGAAGTAATTGTATTTGTATCGATTTTGTTTAAAACGCAGATATAATAGTACACAAACTATCAAAACTATTGTTCAAAGATAAGTTAAAAATCTTTATTAGACAGCTTAAATTAATAAATCAAAAAATTAGTAAGAGCTAATAGATATATTATTATTAAGTAAAAGTATTGCGCAATATAATAGCAATATATCTAAGGTCTGTAGATCGAGATAGTATTAGATTAGGCTGACCGTTCGGGTCGGTTTTTCCCCAAAATCTATAACCCGACCCGAAAGTTATACCTAATTAGGCCAAGTTTTAACCTAATATAGTTAGTATTTTCATAATTTATGCAATTCGGTTCCAACTGTTGGAACCGAACGGTCGGTCTATATTAGATAGACAGTTTAAAGAGCTATTTATCTAATTTTGATTAATTTGTTTAGCAAGCTAACTCAGATCTAAATTAATCTATTATAAATAAGCTAAATTTAATTAAAACTAGTTTAGGAACTACAATATATTCTGCAGTCTTTGCTCTTTGTATATAATTATCTTCTAGAGTACTAATAATCTACTATATTGTTTGTTATATCTTTTAATAAAATATTCAATTTATATCAAATTTTTTGCAAGTTATAGATATAGAAGTCTCTTAATTGTATCTAATATTATTTATATATTTGTTAGCAATTAGATTAGTAGTTGCGTATCTAAAATTCTCTTTTATTTTGTTTAACAAAAACTTGAAAAAGTATTATTAATATAATTATTATTGTTAAATATTAATTAATATATATTTAAAGTTCTTATTGTTATATTTAATATTAATTTCGAAAATGTATTGTTAATATATTACTATTGTTAAAAGTTATTTGTTATATATTTGTAATTAAAATTGAATACTTTTTAATATTAGAATTATTTAATATATTATATTGTTTTCTGCGTTAATTAACAAAAATATCAAAAATATATTATTAATATATTACTATTGTCGAGAACTAGTTAATATATATTTGCAATTTTTGTTGTTGTTTCTTCAGTATTTTTGTTAGATATTCTATAATTGTTTTTTCTAAAAATTCTTTAAATAAAAATTAATTCAATATTTCTGAATATACGTACAATTATATATAAATTGCTGTTAAAATATTTTTATATTTTTCTTCTTCTTTGTATTGCAGATTTAGACAAACGTATTTAAATATAATAAAAATTTGACAATTTTCGATTCTTTGATATTGTTATTTCTTTTGATATTGTTATTTCTTTTATTTATTATATAACTAATTGACTTTCTGAATTTTCTTAAATATAATAAATTTTTTCGAATTTTCTAGAACGCAATCAATTTCTATTTTGCTGTTAATTTTTTAATTTTTGTATTATATAATTTAGACTTTCTCTTAGAATTAGAATTTTTAATTTTTAATTTTTTTATATTTTTTTATATTTGATATTTTCTTAAAATCTATTTACTCTTTTCTTTTATTCTATCTTGTTGTTGCTCGATAACTTGTTCGATATTTGTTGAAAATTGTATTTCTATTACTCGAAAATACTTAATATATATTTGTACAAATATTCGAACAATATTTAATACTAACAGAAAAAGTTAAGAGCTAATTAAATTGCTATTTGCAAAATATATATCTTTTTTGCAAGTATATTGCGATTTTTTGATTTTTTTTGTTTTAATCTTTTTACTTAACAAAATTGTAACTGTTGTTTAACAATTATCGAAAAATTAGTTTTTAATATTAGATAGATATTTAATATAATATTTAATATTAATCGAATATTATATTCGACAATACTTAATATTATTCGAAGTCTCTTAAAGTGTTAATCGAAGATAATATTAGCAATTTGTCGAAGCTCGCAATTAGAAAAAAAGATACTATTACAAATTTTAACTAAAGTAGACTTTGTTTTTTGAATTTTTGCTCTTTTAATTTCGAATATATTATAAATAGTATTTAGTATCTTAATATTTGTAGTACTTCTATCTATTTTCTGTATATAGATAATTCTACATAACTAGTATTCTTGTTAATTAACTATATACTAGTCTATTAACTTTATTCTCTGATATAAGTTAATCTATTTAATTTTAATTCTAGAGTTAAATAGATTTTCTAGCTTAATAGAGTAGAATAGACAAAGAATATACGTCGAGTATTTAATCTTATCTCTCGATTATATAATTGCACTAATTATATTAAGTTAGCGTAGATTCTAAACCCATCTTATATAGACTAATGTTAGATTAGATTAGATTAGATTAGATTAGATTAGATTAGATAAGCAAGAACTAACGCAACAAAGTTAGTATAATTTCTTAACAATAACTTAATAAAATTCTAATTCTAGAATTAAGTTTGCAACTTAATTCTAGCTTAACTCTACAAGACTTAAAAGAGTAGATTAAATTAAGAAGAAAGTATTTAATCTAATTTAATAATTGTACTAATATACAATATAAATTATTGTATTCGAATTTATTAAAACAATAAATAAAAAACAACTTTTTATATTTAATATAAGCAATTTAAGTATTAAGTTATAATTTTTAATTTTGTTAATACTTTTGCTATCTTTGTAATATTATAGCGTCTCTGACGCGCTAGTGTCTCAAGATAGAGCAGAGTATATAATTCCGAATATCTATAGAAGTTCTAAATAACACAATATCTTTTTTTGATTAAATAGCAAAAAACAGACTTGTATATTATAGCAAGTATTAGATAGAGAGAAAACTTGTTTTTTGTTGTTTTTTAATTATTAGTTCTACTATTATTTATTCTATATAATTAAGATATAGTAATATAATTCTATTATATTTTACGTCTTTTATATCTTAGTATATTAGCAAGAAACAAATATATTTGTATTTTACAATTCTAATTATTCTTAGACTGACCGTTCGGTTCCAACAGTTGGAACCGAATTGCATAAATTATGAAAATACTAACTATATTAGGTTAAAACTTGGCCTAATTAGGTATAACTTTCGGGTCGGGTTATAGATTTCGGGGAAAAACCGACCCGAACGGTCAGTCTAATTATTCTATCTTTTAAAGAGAAAAATCTAAAATATAATAGTATTATATTAAATTATAGCAACTTAACTTACAATAATTGTTTAACTACTATATTAGAGTTTAAAGAATTTAATATTTTTTAAAATATTAATTGTTTACAAAATATTAACAAAAATAATTGTTGTTAGTATAATAATAGTAAAAAGAATAGCTTAATTACAATTAGAATTTCGATTTTATATTAGCAAATAAAATTTTTAATAGCAAAGATTTAAAATTTGCAAAATACTTAACAAACTTAAACTATAATAGTCGAAAAAATAAATTTTTAGATTTTCTAGTTTGTTATTGTATTATTATCAATAATATTTAATTTTCTAAAATTAGAAAAACTAAAACTATATAAGAATTTAAGTATAAATAAATAAATTATTTAATTTTGAAAAATTAATATTAATATAATACAATTCTTAATATATTTTATTATAAATAAGAATAAAATTCTCTATTATATATTATTTTTAAAAAACAATATTGCTATTTAATAGTATTTAAGAACAAACAATAGTACTAAGCTAAAAAACAGAATCTTTAAATAAATTAAAGACTTATCTATTATTGTTTTTAAAAATATATAAAATCTATATATTTCTAACTAAGTTTAAATTAGATTTAAAAATAAAGATTCTAGATATTAATATAACATTAAATATTTGCAATAAGTTTCTAATTATAACTATTATATAAAAACAAATATTAAATTATATTTGCAAAATAGGTATAAGCAATTTTAAAAATTAACAAATTACAAAAAGTTCTAATATCTTTTTAGACAAATTTTATTAAAAACAAAAAGTTTTATTTTTCTAAAAACTTATTAATATTATATAAGCAAGTTTATAAAATTAGTAACGCAAACTATTTAAATTATATTAAATACTTTAAATACTATAAAAAGAAATATTATAAAACAGACTATTTTGATTAATACAAATAGAATAAGTCTATTGTTGCTACTATTATTATAATAGATACAAAAAAAGATTAAACTCTATTAATATTTTGCAAATAAAGAAAAAAAAACAAATAAAAATAGTAGATTCGATTTTAATAAAAAATTTAATACGATTTTTTAATAATAAGTATTAAATTATAGATCTAGTTAATTTAAAAACTAAAATAAATTTTATTAATTATATCTATATAATACAATAAGAATTGCAACTTATGTTTGCTATTTTATTAATATTAATTTTTTTAATAACAATAATTGTTTTTGTTATAATATCTATAAGTTAATCTATAATTTAATTAATTTATAGAATTAGTATTAAGAATATACTATTTTATTCTATTTAGTAGAATATATAGATTCTGATTTTATATTAGAAATATTAATACTATTTAAACAAAATATATTAATTAATTTAAAAATACAAGACTAACAATTTAAGATTGCAAATATAAAATTAAAAATAGTTAATTTTAAGCAGTTAATTTTAGATCTTATTAAGTATAGTATAGTTTATATAATTATTTGCGCTAATATTATAAAGATATTAGACAAAATATTAGCAAAGTCTAAGATCTTTAAAAAAGTAAGAAAGTTTAAAAGTATTTATAATAATAAATTAACTAAAATTCTATTAGAATTAAAAAGAGAAAACTATATTATTAAGTTTTAGAACAACAAAAAACTATTATTTATAATTATTTATAATTTTTTACAAAATAAACTAAACCAAACAATACTTCGATAATAGCTCAATAATATATTAGTTAAAAATTAAATTAAGTATTTAATTTTATTTATAGATATTTCTATTCTATTTGTATTAAAATCGAACAATAGATTATATCTATATATTAACTATAGAAATCTAAATACAATTACTATTGAAAATTGTTATTTATTGTCTCTAATTATAGAAACGCTAGATTGTTTATACAAAACAAAATATTTTATTATTTTAAATCTAAAGAATATCTATTATTGTATTTATATTAAATATAATAATAAGTAAAAAACAATATTTTGTATATATTATAGATATTTTAAGTATTGAATTATACTATATTAACTTTACTATTTTATTACTACAATTTACTTAAAAAGATTAGAGTAAAAACTAATATATCTAACTTTGCAATTACAAGTATTTTAAGTTAACAAAATAATAATAAAATTTAATATTTAATAATATTTTAATTACAAAAGATAATTTTAATATAGCAAAATTATAAGATATATAATTAGAAATTGCTAACTATTATAGTTGCTTTTAAGCAATAAAAATACTATCTAAGAAGCAGTACTTATTTTATTATAATATAATTAAATTCTAATAATTTTAGAGAATTTATAAATTAAAAGAAACTAAATTTAAGACAACTTTACTAAATACTTAAATTAGCTATTTATAACTTTAAAATCTTTTATTATTTAAATAAATAAAAATTACTAAATAAATTATTAAAATATCTTAATTATAAAAAGATTTTATTATTAAATACAAAATTGCTATTAATATTGCAAAATAAATTAATATTATTATTTAACAAAAAGTTGCTAATATAAAACAGATCAAAAATATTAGATAATCTAATTTTTATATTTTAAAATAAGCTAGTACTATTATTTAACAAAAAATTACTAATATAAATTAAATAAAAGATATTAGATAATCTAACTTTTATATTATAATTAGCAAAAGTATCTATTAATAATACAAAGATTTTGCAATTATAGAGTAGAAAAAAAGTTTTTAAAAAACTCATATTTCTATTTTAATTAATTAATATATAAATAATTATTTTAAAAAAAATATTAAAAAAATATTAAAAATATTATATAAAAAATTTTAAAAATTAATAAAATTCTTAATAAAGAATCTTTAAATTAAAAAATTAAAATTAAAAAAAATTAAATTAAAATTAAAAATTGTTTTATTGTAAATAAAAAATATAAATTCTAGATTAAATTTTTTTTATTAAATATAACAAACTACTTTATATTTTAGAAAATATAATTATTAAAAAAAAATTAATTTGCAAAATTATAATAAATTTTTAACAAAGTATTTTAAAATTAAGAAAATTCTAAATTTATTTTAGCAAAAGTATTTCCAAAAATAGATAAAAATATATATTAAAATATATAATATTTATTAATATATTAAAATATCTTATTATAAATTATATAATAAATTATAATTCTTATTTATTGTAAAAAAACTATAAAAAGAAATTACTATAAATTTTATAACAAATTTGTTATTAAATAAGCGCTATAGAGTTATATATAACTTAATTTTTGTGATAGTTAATTATTGTACAAAAATAATTAAATATATATTTGTAATTATTAGAATTAATATTGTAAAACTAGCAAAATTATTTTTTAATAAAATTGTTTTATATTTTGAAATATTAATTAATATAGTAAGTAATAAAAAATCTATCTTTATTAGTATTTTCTAATTTGCTATATATTTTTATATATAAATTAAAAAATAAGTAAGTATTATTTTTTATTTTTAAATAAATAATTTGATTAAATAATAAATTAAATTTTTAAATATTATTTTTGTACTTATACTAATACTAAATAAATAAAATAGCCAAATCTATTGTTAATAATAGAAATTATCTACAATAATAGCTATTGTATTTTAGTCGAAACTTTATTGTTCTATTTAATATACAATTATTACTTAAAAATCTACTATAAAATTAAGAATAATTTTACTAAAAAAAAATATTATTAATATAGAAATATATAAAATAGTTTTATAATCTAAAAAAATTCTAACAATTTTTTTTAAAAACATTGTTGTACAATAGACATCGGCAATTCCGGAATTCTTGTTAATAGTACTATTAGTAACTAATAGTCAAATTAGCTGATATGCCGATGTGCTCGCTTCACATAATCAAGCGCAGGATTGGACTGCAATTAGCAGAATACGCAGACGCGTAATTGACACGCGCTTTGCCAAGATTAATCCCGCATTGTTATGCACGTCGCCAAGTCCCGCGGGCGCTATTTACGGGCGCAATTTACGAGCGCAATCCACGGGCGCAATCCACGGGCGCAATTTACAACCACCGTACTTAGAGATGTTTTTGCCAACGCATTACCCACGCGTAGAAATCTCCCAAATCGTTCGATTCTGCTATACAAATTACTATGATGTGGACAAGTAACAAATGGAGACGTAAGCGAAGTATTGCGGGAGTCCGTGCGCATCTTGAACATCAAAATTGAATTTCTGTCAAGCAAGCGCCAAGACTTTTGCTGCTAAATGGACCCTAGGCTAGCTAATAGCCAAATTAGCAGTTTTCGCAACAGACACTTTCTGAGCAGGGGTCCCGGAATTGCCGATGGAGAAAATATTATAATAAAAATTAAAAATTAAAAAAATTTGCTATAGAAAAATTAATTATATTTTTGATTAGAAATCTAAAATCAAAGATATTTAGCAAAAAGATATTGTACAAGTATATTAAATTGTTTAGAATTAAAATTAAAAATATAATATAATTTTATAATTTTATTTTATTTAATATCTATTAAATCTATAATACTTTTTATATTTTATTTATAAAATTGTACTTATATTGCGCTAACAATAAATAGATAAAACAAATATTGCAAACTTCGAAACTTATTAACAACAAAATTTAATAAAAATTTAAAAAAATTAAAGATAAAACTAAATTAAAGAAACAAATATAATATAAAATTAAATAAATAAATTAGAACAAAAAATACAATTAATAGCTAAGAAAAGAATTTCTAAATAATATTAATAAATTGCAAAAAAAATTAAAAAAACAGATATATAGCAAGCAAAAACAAAAAAGATGGTACAATATGTATTGCAATAATAATAATTATATTAATAATAATCTATTTAATAGAATATTGCGCAATTATTATTATATTATTATTGTATAATTAAGTTATAAAAAAAGATTTCTTTATTTTGTTATACAAAATATTAGAAATAATAAAATTGTCTCTTTTAATATAAATACTTAAAATATAATTTAAAAATATAGTTATTTTATTATTTTTATTAGTTAACAATATATTATAGCAACTTAATAAATTTTTAATATTTTTAGACTGATCGTCGGGTCGGGTTTCGGTTCCAACTATTGGAATCGACTCGATCCGACAATTTCAACCCTAGGAATCAACTCGAAACCCGAGTCGATTTCTATTATTTTGAAATCAATCCAACTCGATCCAAGTTAATATTTGATTCTAATATTAGGAATCAAATCGAATTGTTAAGAAATCGAAAATAACGTTATTATGTCAAGAATTACTAATTTTAGAATAAAATATTTTATTAATAAAATACAATATTTGCATCTATAGATCCTATAGATCTTATAGATGCAATTTATTAATAAAATGTAATATTAACATCTATAGACTCTATATATCTTATAGATGCAATTTATTAATAAAATGCATTATTTGCATCTATAGACTCTATAGAACCTATAGATGCAATTTAATTATTTTCTTTGTAAAAAGTAGTAATATATTACTATAATATATTATCTTATTATAATTTAAATAATTTAATATTATTAAATATAAATTAACTATATGTTAACTATTAATAATTATAATATAATTATTTAAATAGTCTTGGCGATTCGGGTCAGTTTTTTGGATCGAGTTTGGATTTCAACTCTAGAAATCGATTCGATTTGACTCGATTTTCGATTCCAATTTTAGAAATCGACTTGCTGAGACTTTCGAGTCGAGTTGACTCGAATCGCCAAGATTCGGGTCGATTAATTGACTCGAACTCGATTAATCGACTCAACGCGATCAGTCTAAATATTTTATTAAACTTATTTTAAAACAACTAAAGAAAGCTTATAAATTTATTTAAAAATAAGTTATTAAATTTTTTAGAATTGATTATAGACAAGTTTTCGAATTTGTTCGAAATACTTATATTATCTTAAGAAAAACAAATTGCAAAAAAAAAATTATATAATTTTTTTTGGTTTTTATTATAGATTTATTCTTGTTATCTGTATATATTTTTTTATTCTTTATTTTTTAAAAAAATATAAACAAACAAAATACAAACAAAATTATAATTGCAAAAAAGTCTTTTAAATTCGTTTAATTTAGATTAATAATAGATTTAAAGACAATTTGTTTTAACTTTATTTTTTCTATTTTTGTTTATAATTTGTTTTTATTTTTGTTCTTATTTGATTTTAAATTTTAAATATATATTAGTAAAATATAAAAAAGTAAACAAAAAATTTATTTTAAATTATTTTTATTTCTATAAATTTTTGTTTAAGTTTAGTCTAATATTCTTAAACAAAAATTATATTATATTAAAATTAATAAATATAGAATCAAGTTTAATTTATTGTTAATAGAATAAATTTTTTATTTTAAATCTTTTGCAATAATTAATAACAAAATTTTCTATACAATCTTAAAACTATTTAACAAACTAATAAATATTAATAATTGTTATATTATAAATATAGATAAAACTTATTATAATATAGAAATTTAATTTACAATAAAAAATTCTGCAATAAATATAGAGACTTTTTTTTTACAAATATATATATATATTTGTTTACGCAAATTATATATAGAAAATTATTACAAACTATAATAGATTAATTTAGCAAACAATAAAATAATTAAATTACTTATTTTTCTAATCTCTTAATCTCTTAGAAAAAGAAGAAAAAACAAAAGATATATTAAGTTGAGATTTGCACTATATATATAAGTTTTATATATTATTGTTTTTGCAATAGTCTATTTATAACAAAAAAGCAATTGTAATTAAGAAAAATATAGAAGAAAAAAAACACACAATAATATCTATATTTATAGTCTATTTAGCGTCTATACAATACTAATTTTACTTTAAATTCTATTTCGAATTCTAACAATAACAAACAATAAAACAATAATATATTATAGATTATTATTATTGCTATTATATTGTTCTGCAAATTATATTAAATTAAAGTATAAATTTATTTCTATTAAATAGAAAACTTTTTCTCTCTTACTTAAAGAGATTTAGAAAGATTTTTAACAAACTTTTGCAATACTAATATTTAGCAAATATCTTTGTTTTAATAAGATTAATACAGTTTCTTATATTACTAAGAATTAACATTCTAAGAGAAAAAATAATTGTAATATTATAGCGCTTACAATACGCTAATATCTTAGAATATAACAAAGTATATAATTTCGAGTATTTATAGAAATCTTAAATAATACAATATTTCTTTCGAATTAGATAGCAAAAAACAGACTTGTATATTATAGTAAATATTAGATAGAAAGAAAGCTTGACTTTTATTGTTCTTTAACAATTAGTTCTACTACTATCTATTCTATATAGTTAAAATATAGTAATACAAGTCTATTATATCTTATATCTTTTATATCTTAGTATGTTAGCAAGAAGTAGACGTACTTATATCTTACAATCTTTTAATTTTATATAAATTGTATATTAAAGTTGTATATTAATATTTATTGCATAATATATTTAGATAATATATTTATTTATTTAGATTTAAAAAAGCAATATTAAGAGAATGTTTACAAAATGCTTTGCGTATTGTTCAAATATTAATTATATACAAAGTTATTAAAATATATATTTAATTGCGACAAAACAGTTTTTTTAAATTCTATAATTAAAAAGCAAGATATTTAAATAAAGCAAATTTGTATTAAAATTATCTAAAAATAATTTAAACTAAAGTTAATAAAGAATTTTATTGTATTTTTTAAATTAATAAAATTTTATTAATATTCTTTTTGCAAATTCTTTCAAATTGTAATATTTTCAATTAATTTAATAACAAATATAAAAAAGAACAAAATATATTTACAATTTATATATATTAAAAATGCGAAAAAAGTTTTTAAAATATTTAAAATAGTTTTTATTATTTATTTTAAAATCTTACAATTAAAATACTTTTCTTTGCGTAAAAATTAATATATTAAATTGTAAAACAAAGAATTAATTTAATTAATTTAATAAAAATACGCAATAATATTTTACTGTATTTATTAGCTACTTACAAATTTAAAGAATTTAAAGTTTATTAAAATATATACAACAAAAAGCTTTATATTGTTATATAGACTGATCGTTCGATTCTAACAGTTGGAACCAAATTGCATAAATTATGAAAATACTAACTATATTAGGTTAAAACTTGGCCTAATTAGATATAACTTTCGGGTCGAATTATAGATTTTGGAGAAAACCGACCCGAACGATCAGTCTATTGTTATACTAGTTTTTAAATTTTAAAAATATTATTTGCGTAATTATAAATTATAACAATTTTTGTTACTTTATAATCACAAAGAAGTTCTTAATTAAGCAAGTTTGTTAAATTAAGAAATTAATTATATTTAACTTTAATATAAAATATTGCAAAAAAAACTTAATTTTATAAATATATATTCAAAAAAATCTAATATTATAAAAAATAATAACAACAAATTTTTATCTATTTTGCGAACTAAGTTTCGCAACTTAAAATATTAATTAAAATTGCAAAAAAACAATGATATTTCTATTATAATTAAATTTGCAATTCTAATAGCGCAATCTAATAATATTATTATTGCAAATATTTAAGTAATAAATTTAAATAAGAAAGTTTTTAAAAGATTATACAATATTTTAGATTTTATATTGTCTTAATTTTTAATATAACAAATTGCAAAATTAAAGAATTTTTTTGCTAATTTAAAAGAATTAATAACAATATAATTGCAAAAATTATAATAAAAGAACGCTTTTATTATTAAAAAGCAATAATATTAAAGATTTACAAATAAGAAAAATAAACTTTCGAAATAAAATAGTAAAAAAAATAAGCTACTATATTAAAATCTTGCAATCTATATTTTAAAAGATACAACAATAAAAGATAAAATTCTTTATATATATTATAATAACTTTATAATTAGTTATTTTATATATTAATAAATCGAAAATATAATATAACGAAAATATTATTAATTAAATATAATTAAAGAAATTAATAAGTATATTTATATTTATTTTAATTATTAACGTATATATATTTATTATTATAAATTATATTAAAAACTTAATTTAATATCTTCTAAAAATTTGCAATTTTTTAGAACAATAACAATAAACTTTATTACAAATATATTGTTTACAAAAGATTTATATATTAAAAAAATTAATAATACAATCTTAATATTAGTTAATAAGTTAATTAAGTATACATTTTATATTGCAACTATTAAAGAACTTAATATAAAAAAAATCGCAAAATTTTTGTAAAAAAAGTTTATATATTATTATAAAATAATGCGCAATATTATTTTTTATAAAAATTCGCTTTTTACAAATTATTTTAAATCGATATTATACTAGTATTTAGATACGAAATATTAATTTAGTATTGTATTTTATTCGCAGATTAATAGTTAAACAAAAAGACAAAACTAGATCTTAAAATATTATTTGCGTATTTATTATAATTATAGACAAAATAATTAATTAAAGCCATTATCTATAATTGTGTTTATATATAATAATAGTATTTACTTAAATATTAAAAAAGCTTTTAACAAATTACTAATAAACTATATTTTAGACTTTGCAAATATATTTATAAGCAAGCTTTTAATAAGAAAAATATCTTTAATTACAAAATAAACAAAGTAACTACGAAGTACTAGAAAGTATTTAAAAAAATTATAAATAATAATATCAAAGCAATAAACAAAAAGCTATAATAAGAATTACAAATTAATAAATTTTTAAATAGATAACAAAATATTATTGCGAAATATTAATATATATATCTTGCAACTTAAAAAGAAAATTAATTATTATTAACTAAAACTCTTTATTATTATAATTAAAAAAAATATATATATATTAATTAAATTTATTTGCGAAGTATAAAACAATCAATGCTATCTTTTATATTTTGTTACTTAAATCTTGATATTTGCGAAACAAAAATTTAAAATCAAAACTAATTTTTATTAAAAATAAAAAAAATAAAACATAAATAAAGTGTTAAACAAACAAATTAAAAATAATATATTTAAATATTTAATTAAATAACTTAATACAATTTTGTAAAAAAATACGTAAAAGTCTTTAAAGTATTTTAAAAATACAATAAATTAAGTTTAAAAATAAAAAAAAAGCAAAAGAAACACAATATAGTTGCGAAGATATTAAAAAAAATAAGCAAAAAAAATAATAAATAAAAAAAATAAAAAAATAAAGACAATTATACAAAATTAAGTAAAGCAAAAAATTTAAATTAAAGTTTAAAAATTATATTTTTAAAAACTACAAAAACTTTTATAATAACGCAAAGACTTAAATTAAATTTAAATATATAAAAATACAATAATATATATATATTTATATAAGTTAGTTTTTGCTATTCTAAAAATAATAAACAAAATGTACTTTAATTGCAATTGCTATAAACAAAACAACAATTATTATTAATTAAGCTAATATATATTAGCTTTATATATTATAAACTTTGCAATAAAACTTATTATAATACAATAATTTGCAAATTTTAATACAAATATTATAATTAAAAAGCAAAAAACTCGAATTAAGAGTTATAGTACAATAACAAACAATTGAAAGAGAAGAAAAAAACTTGTTAATAATAATAACAACAATTATACAAGTTAGTTTAATACTTTTTTTGAAATTTGTATACTATATTTATTATATTATATATAATAGACTATTTTTTAATAAAGAATATTAACAATAATAAAAAGAAATTATTATTATAATAACAACAAAATAAATATAAAGAGCAAAAAGAGACACAATAACAATAATAAAATTTAAATTGCAAAAATACAAAAATGCTTTGTTATAAAATAACAAAAATACTTAATAATGCAATTAATTATTAAAAGATATATAACAAACAAGTTTTACTTATAGATAAATATATTATATACAATAATAATATTAAAAAATTATTATATATTGTTAATTTTGTTTCTAATTTTTTTAATTCGCAAATACGTTCTATATTGCGATTAAAAAAATCGAAAAAAGCAACAAATATAAATAAATTTATAATTTACAAAAGAGAAGTAAAAGAAGTCGAAAACGCAAAAGATAAAACAAAAGAAATTAAAGCAAAAGCAAAAAGAATAAAAGTTAAAACAAAAATAATAGAAATAAATACAAAAGCAAATACAAGAGCAATAATAATAATAGCAACAACAACAATAAATAAGAAATATTTATTAAGATTGTATAATTAATTTGTATATATATATATTAACTTTGTTTGTAAAATAATATTAATACTACTAAGTTACTTATTATTGTTTAATAATTCGCAAAAATATTAGTAATATTTTATATAATTAAAAGTTAACTAAATTTTTAAATTATTTTTGCAATTAGTTTTGTTGCAATTAAAATTGTAACAAAGTTGTTTTTTATATAATATATAAACAATTTTAATACTTATATATTAATTATAGTAAATAAAATAAAATACTAAAAAATAAATATTTATAATTGTATCTATAAAGTTGCGATATTTGTTTACAAAAAAATTAAAATTATTATTATTGTAAGATAAACTTAAAGATTGCAATATTAATTGCGTTAATTTAAAATAAATATTAAAATAATTAAGTATCTTTATAATTTACAAACAAATACAAAAATAAAAGTAATTGTATTTATAATATTGTTTTGCGAAATAATATAAGAAGCAAGAAAGTATAATAATAATAATAATATCTATATTACTATATTGCGTCTAAGAACAATAGCAATGTATCTATATACTATAGAAAGAAATACATTACTATTATCTATATAATATTTGTTAAAAGTAGTTTTATTAAGAAAATAAATCTACAATTATTAAAATAGATAAAAGTAATAATTGTAAATATATTATTGCAAATATTTATTATTTTCTTATTATCTACAAGATACAAGAAATTACTCTAAATATTTGCTTTTTTTTACTATTGTTAAGAAGAAATAATTGCGAAATAGAACTTTGCGTATCTACGTTGCAATATATATAACTTTGTAAATATTATTACAATAACAATTTAAAAATTATATTGTAGTTAAAACTAATAATATTAATCTTAAAGATTAAAACTTTAAGAAAGAATATAATTGTAAAATATATCTTGCAATATTAGACTTACTTTGCAATAATATATTAAATATATATTAATATATATTTAACAAAGAATTGCGCAAAATAAACTTAAGCAAAACTAGTATCAAATCAGCAAATATTGTTTATATATTGTCTCTTTTAATAGTAAGCGAGAAAGCATCTTATAGAGAGATAAGATTTTTCTTATACTTGCATTTCTTAGCAATTAGTTCTACTATAAATACTATTATTACTATTATACGTGCTATCTAGTTTAACTCGCTTAACTACACAACTTTATTCAAAGAGATAGTTGCTACTTTATAGCAATACTAATAGTAATTCTAACAAGATAAAAAGATTCTAACTACAAAATTCAAAGCAAAATTATATCAACTAAGAAAATCGAAGATATTTTACTTATTTGATCGATCTCTACTAAAAAAACTAGCAAATAAAAGAGTATTAATTATCTCTAAAAAACAAGATTTATATTAATACAAAAAAATTAATTTCGAGCGTATTCTAAGCAAATTAAAGATATATTTTAGATTTGCTTTTAAAGAGTAAGACTTAAAAAAACAAAAGAAATAATATATTAAAGTATTATATCAGAATTAGAGCTTTAATAGCTAGTATATACTTAATTAACAAGAATACTAGCTATGCAGAACTAACTATATACAAAAAATAAGTATAAGTACTATAAGTATCAAGACACTAAACGTTACTTGTAGTATATTCGACACTAGAGAGCAAAAATTTGAAAAATAATTAAAAAACAAAATCTATCTAGTCTAAAACTATAATACTATTTTTTTCTTCTATTGGCGAGTTTTAACAAAACAATATCGAATCTTTTAATTAGTATTTTTAGTTAATTTTAATTAATCTCGAGTGCTTGTCAAATACAAACTTCGATTAATATCGAATATATATCGAATATTGTTTAATAATTAAAACTGAAGTTTTCGATATATATTAAGCAAAAAAATAAATTTGTCGAATAGAAAAAGATAATCGAAAATTTTAAAACAAAATATATAAAAAACAATAATATATTAAACAAAAAATATATATATTGCAAATAGTATTCTAATTAACTTTCGACTGTTTTCGATTAGTATCGAATATATTTGTTAAATACAATTTGATACTTAAAATCAAATATTAAACAATTGTTAAATAGCAAAAATCGAGTTTTCGAGCAGTTTGTGGAGCAAACAACAAGATTTCGAAAAAAAGAAAAATAAATAAATTTAAAAAAAATATCAAATATAAAAAAATTGAAAAGAATACAAAAAATTTCTAATTCTAATTCTAGAAAAGAAATCTAAATTATATAATACAAAAATCAAAAAATCGACAACAAAACAGAGATCGATTGTATTTAAGAAAATTTGAAAAATTAATTATTTACAAAAAAGTTTAGAAAATCGATTAATTATATAATTTAAAAAAAGATCGACAACAACAAAAAAATTAACAATATTAAAAAATCGAAATTTGTCAAATTTTAATTATATTTAAATATATTTGTCTAAATTTGTAATACAAAAAAAGAAAATAATATAAAAGTATTTTAGCAACAATTTATATATAATTGTATATATATTCAAAAATGTTAAATCAATTCTAATTCGGAAATTTTTTAGAAAAAATATTAATAAAATATTTAGCAAAAATACTATAGAAACAACAATAAGAACTGCAAATATATATTAATTAACTTTTAACAATAGTAATATATTAATAATATATTTTCGAAATTCTTGTTAATTAAAGTAGAAAACAAAATAATATATCGAATTTAATTTTGATTGTAAATACATAGTAGATAATTTTCGACAATAATAATATATTAACAATATATTTTTAAAATTGATTCTAAATATAATAACAAGAATTGTAGATATATATTAAACAATATTTAACAACAATAATAGAAAAATACAAAAAGTATTAAACACAAATTATTCTATTTATTAGATTTTTAATCAAAAAAAGTTTTAAATATTTAGTAAAATTTTGTTGTATCTAAATATTTGCAATAAAAGTTAACAACAAAATTAAAACAATTATTAGTTATAGAATAGTTTAGCTATTTAGATCTATTGTTATAGTTTGTATAATTTATAAAAAGAATTTAATATTGTAGTATTTTGTATCTATAATTAGTAACAGTTAGATTTAAATTTAAATTATTGTTATTTTTGTATATATTATATTATAATATTTCGATATTTTTAATATAATATTTGAGATTATTATTAATATTGTTAACAATATTAATAAATAGCAAAAACTTAATTTGTTAATCTAATAAAGATTTTTTTTGTTAAAATACAAAAATTATAAATAGAATATTAAATAAATTTTTATTAACTCGAACAATTCTAGTTTGTAGATATAATTGTTAATTGCTTAAATTATTTTATAAAAATCTACATTTTTTTATTTTAAAAACTTATATAATTAAGTTGTTTTAATATTTCGAATATCGAATATAATTTTATTATTAATTTTAAATTTCGAAATTGCAATATATCTACAATTAGCAAACTTTATTTATTTAACTTAAATTTAGACAAACTTTTAACAAAAAAAGTTTTGCAAAATCTCTATTTTTTTTAATAATTTTGTTAATATTTTTTATATTGCAACAAACTTTTAATATATTGTTATTAAAAAAGATTTCGAATAATTTTAAGTTCGATTGTAGTAAATAGTTTTTAATAACAAAAAATAATAATAAGTTAGTAGATTCGCTAATATAGTTGTTTGCAACAAACTTAATAATAGCAAAATAATCAATTTAATTATCTTAATTGTATTGTATATATATTCGAAAATATTGTTTAAAAACAATATTAATATTTTCGATTTAATTATTAATTTTTAAATAAAATACGATTAATAGTTTAGATTTAGTTTTCAATTTTTTGCAAAAATATTGTTAGAAATAAACAATAAATTAAGTATTTTTATTAAAAATAATACTAGCTAAGAAATTCTTAGAATATTAGACAAAATTAATAAAATTTTAAACAACAATTTTAATTTATAAAAAATTTATAAATATAAATTTCTTACTTTTAAATAATTTATTAATTATTATTAAAATATATTAAAAAATCTTTTTTCTATAGCAATATAACAATAGAGAGATAACAAAATTGCAAAATATATTTTGTTAATAACAATTTAAAATAGATAGAAACTTTAGTAGATTATATTTATATTTGCAATATAATTTAATATATTTGCAAATTAAACAATTTCTAATATATTTTTTAATATTTAAGTACAATATAGATTAATAGTAGTAATATTGTATTTTTTTAAATATTGTTGTTCGATTCAAATATTTAGTATTTAACAATTTATATTAAAATTTAATTGCTTTAACTTAAAAAGTGTTATTTTTATTTTAAAAAAAATATATTTTGTCTTAAACAAATAAACATTTAATTTTAATTATTAAATATTCGATTATTGTACAATTTTCGAGTTTTAGTTTAATTGTTTTGCAAAAAATAGTTAAAATCTTCTATTTATTAGCTTTTTTAGTTTGAATAATCTATTTTATTTTTTTGTTATACAAATATATTTTTGATATTTGTCGAACAAAAGTTTCGAAATTAAATTTTGTTTTAGATTTTTTCTCTTTTATTAAATTAATTGCAACAGCAAATAAAAACTAAATTATAAAAGAAATTGCAAATATAGATAGTTAAATTGTAAACAAAATAGATATATTTAAAAAAAAGACAAAATTAATAATTAAAAACAAAAAAACTATAGACTAAGAAATTGTAAATACAACAATAACAAGCAAAAAGACTAAAAAAAAGATTTAGTAAAACAAAATTTGTTTTGCTAAAATAATATAGATACTACAAACAATAAAAATATAAATAATTCTATATTTTTGTTAGCTATTAGCAAGATCTAAATAAATTTCTTGCAAGCTTTTGCAATTCTTTTGTTAGCAATTAGTTTAGATTTAATAGAGTCTCGAAGCAAACAGACTAACTTTGTTACTAAATTGTAGATAACACTTAACAATAGCGAGATTAATACAACAGCTTTAACTAGATTGTTATAGAAAACTAAAATTCTTGTTCTCGAGCTTACTAAGTGCTAACAAAGATTTAACTAGATTCAAATAGTTATAAATAAATTGTCGATAGAAGTTAACAAAATCTAGAAAGATCTAAATATTGCGTATACAAATAGAAACTTTTTATTTAAAACTATATTTAATTTTCTCGAAGTTTATTTAATTTTCTCGAAGTTTATTTGAATTTCTTCGATAATAATAATTAGATCTAGATATTTAACTTGTTTAACAAAAAAAAAATTTGTTAATATTTAGATAAAAATTTGTGTTATAATATTTAGCAAAAACTTTATTTATATAGTTCTTGTATTTTTTTTAAATATTATTGTAGACTAAAATATTGTCTATATAGATTGTGCAAAAATTGTTTAAATAGAGACTAAGAGTTTTGTTAATAAAAAACTAAAATATAATCGAAATATTGTACAATTTAAAAGATATTATAATATACTTAAATAGATTGTAACAAATAATAAAGACTATTTTATATTTGTTATTAAAATATATTTAAATTTTATTAAAGACAGCAATAGACTGACCGTTCGGTTCCAACAGTTGGAACCGAATTGCATAAATTATGAAAATACTAACTATATTAGGTTAAAACTTGGCCTAATTAGGTATAACTTTCG
>JAABUW010002111.1_pt1 | contig 31052 bp, 58 predicted proteins | sample 5560081 | NCBI WGS metagenome assembly JAABUW01 (sample SAMN10711882, study PRJNA513363) | rock metagenome | isolation source: Antarctica rocks | place: Antarctica: Victoria Land, Knobhead sud | reverse complement strand
CACGCGGGCGCCAGCAGCCGCCACCAGTGCACCCAATCACCGACCATTCTGTGCGCCCGACTCAGCAGGCGGCAGCGGCAGCGCCTGGCGGCTGGGAATCGTCATCAGCTGCAGCAGCCGGCTGCGTTGATGATGTCACGGTAACCCACCATCGCCTGCAAAATGCAAGCTGGAAGCAGTAAAACAAATATGTGAAATAGCCTGTGCATATATCTTGCTGACGAGCTCGTGCGCAGCTCTGCGAGCTACCGCCATGCATGAAGTACATGCAATGCACTATTACGCCAACACCGCGGCACTGACAGCTGCATGGGGCATGGCTTCCAGATTCACAGGCACTGCAGCACAGGAATCGGCCGAAGCTTAATTCGCACCACACGAACTAGCGCGTCGCCGTGGACGCTGGCTGCTGCTGTGAAGATCTCGTCCACTTTTGTGAGCATCTCCTCTATGTACGGTGCCTGCGCAATGCCATGGCAGCTGCTGAGCGCGACTGTGTTTCAGCTGCCAGAATTTACTCGATGGCCGGCCACCTGCGGTGTCAAGGATACAGACGCGCTGCTGAATGATCATGCTCGCGACATATCAGTGGCAGCAAGTACCTAAAACCCAAAACCCTAAACCCTCCAGCGCTGGCCGCCTGGAGGGACACCGGCTCAACAGCTGCATCCGACATCACTGTTCGTTGTCAATGTATATGTATTACAGTGCGACACACCATGGAGCCTGTGCAGTCGACCAGGAAGCACAGGTCCACTCCCTTCTGCCGGGCGCTGAGCTCTGCCGCCGCCTTGTCGATTTTTGCCGCCACGCCAGCATCGATGCTGTGCGCGCTGTCGTTTACAGAGAGCTTCGCCTCCTGGACGGCATATTCACACAGACCTGAGGGAAGGCAAAAGTAAGAGCTGCAAATGAAGGACCAGAAGCCCTGCGCGGTGCAGATGATTGACCATTTCAAGCTGCGCTGTGCATGTTCTCTGGTTTAAGTTGGAAGCGAGTAACTTGTCGTTGTCAATCGCCCTTCCTCAGTGCAGCGTTTGCCACCAGCCGAGGAACACTTGCCAGTTCCTTGCGGCGGGCTTCAGATGTCGCCAGTGCGGCCTGCAGCGCCTCCGCCGCGCTGCTGCGGCTGGCGTCAGCACTGTCGCACTGCTGCACGATGGCGTCTGTGTCTCCCTCCGCCAGCGCCTTTTGCAGCTGAGCATTGCGGACTTGGAGCTGCGCGCATGGGATTCGGTGTCCAACCTCATGGCGCATCCCAGGCACTATACGTACTGGTGGAAATCTCTATTGTCAGCATTGTTCAATGGTGAATGAGCTAGACATATCCGGACCGCCGGCCGCACCAGTCTACAGATTAGGATACGCCGTGTCAACCACCAGACGCAGCATCACGCTCACAATTGTGCAAACATGCGTTTGTCCTGCGCGCGGATTAACCCTTGCTGCTCCACCGGTTGTCGTCCCTAGGGGAGGCTGGAATGTATCAGGAAATTTCGTATAAAATCGCAGGAAAAACCCACAGACAAATGGCAGGAAAAACATTTTTCCGTCAGATTTCCCAATTTCCTAGAGTTTTCGCCAGCCAATTGCAGCGGTGGTGTGGATTGACATAATTGTCACATTGTCAGTCCACACCACCGCTGCAATTTTCGCTGGTTTTCCTGCGGGTTTCCTGTCTCATTTTCCTGCTGCGCGAAAACTCCCATGACAGAAGACGCCTTCTGTTGAAAACAGCTCGAACAGCAAGCGGCACTATAGAACGTGCAGCTGCAATACGATGCGGCAGAAGGTGCGCCAGAAACGAGATCTCGTTTGGACCTCCCATGACCGTGCCGTGTCGAGCACCGAGCTCGCAGGTCAACTTTCTGCCGCAGTCCATTTTCTCAGCGGTCAGTTTCGAATGCATGCCTCGGATCAGCTGCTTTCCAGATGGCGGCAGCTGAGGGCTCGATTGCAGGAGACGACTGGGAGGACGTCGGCAGCGACGACTTCGAAGGCGAAGAAGTCGATGACCTGTCCGCAGAGGACATTGCAGCCCTGGAGGCGGAGGTGGCAGCTCTCAAGGCGTCGGAAGAGCAAGACGGCGGCCAACAAGGTGGGGCCTGGATGCATGAACTGTGTACCGAGTACAGCGTGGACCTAATCTCTTAGCCGCCTGTTTGCCGCTTTCTCAGCCACCCATAATACGATACGATGCTTGAACGCACAGCGTTGACAAGGCGGCTGCCTTGCTGCTTGACAGATCTGATACAGTGAACAACTTGTCGTTGAACGGCTGCGTCTCTGCTTCAGGCCAGTTGGCTACGGCCCGCTGACATTATCAGCAGCCGATGGATCATGTGCAGGGTTTGAATAAAAGAAGTTGCTACATTCCCATATGATTTCTGGCCTACACACCCCTCCTGTTCATCTGTTTGCAGGCATCGGAGCCGTACAAGCGGAAAACGACCGCCTGCAGCAGGAGGTGCACAAGCTGCAGCAGCAGGACGCCGCCGGCGTGGACTCGGCGGCGTCTGCTGCGTCCCAGGAGGAACTGCTTGCCAAGGTGAGTGATTCATGTCGTCGGACTGCTGAAGTGCTCAGCAATGCGCCCCTCAACTGTGATGTCTGTACGTGCGACGTACAAGTAAGTCACGCAAGATGTGCTAAGCTCACATGTGGACAGCATGTTCGCGTATGCGTGAATGTATCGCTCGTCAGCAGCGGATGATAAGGGACAGGAATGGCACCGCAGTGCGTTGCTGAGGATCCGCTGGGTGTAATGCTGCATGTGCCATGTTATAGTGTGAGAGGTCCTGGCATGACGATGCTGATAGACAACCCTGAAACGCAATCCAACATTGAACAGGGCTGTCCGCTTGCCTTGTCGTGAATGGCCGAAAGTCACACTAAAAATGCAGCCCCGGGCGCGCCGCGCCACCGCGCGCGCTTTGCCGATGTTGACGCTTCGGATTGTACCACGCCGACTTGATGACTGCGGACGACCTCTGAGCACATCCTGGGCCTACATAGGTAGACACGCTTCAGGTTTGTTACTGTGTGGTCGAGGCGAAATCTTGCACCGCCAACAAATGGGCATACGGAAGCTGCGAGGAATCGTGAGCTGCTCATCCAAACAGCATGTGGCAGATCGGCAGCAGTTGCGACATCCAGCTCGTCAGGACTGCAAGTGTTGACTGATGAGACTGACGGGCGTGACGCGGGCGTCTCGTGTGGCCTTCAGCGGGTGCAAACGGGTCACGCCAGTGCAGCAATGATTCGACGGACAGCTCGCCACTTGTCGCCTTCGCAGAGCTTTGCGGCCTCGGCGTGATCTTCATCACAGCGCATCCACCTCGACACTGCTCACAGCGCGAGCTTGCGTGAGCATGGACATCCTCTCACCTGTCTGTCTTCCGACACCCGATCACTCGCAGTTGCTCACCCACGCCCCAACGCTGCTGGGTGGCTCTCCATTGTGCGCACATATTCTGCTGTTGTATGCACAACAGCAGTCTCCCGCAGCTCACTCACGGCAAGCCATCCGGAATAAAGCTGCCTGCTGAGCGGCCATTTGACAGTCGCCAGGACAACCGGCTGTTCCCATGCAGTTCATAAGATCATGTGGCATCGCAGGTCGCGCAGCAGCCGAAGCATCACGGGCACGCGCCGTGCCGCACACCCGCAACCCGCTACCAGCCAGCGCCAGCGCTGACTCACCCGGAATCGCAGCATGGCGGCGATCCTGCGCGGCGTGGGCGGCCTGCCCTTCACGGCGCTGCGGCTGACGATGCGGCTGCTCCGGCGGCTGCATCGGGGGCCGGCGCCGCAGCACCTGCTGCCAGTGGCAGGGCTGGACCAGGAGCGGTCGGCGCCGCTGCTGTTTGCCATCCGCGAGGCCGCGCGCGAGGCCGACGTGAGTGTCAATATCCCAGCTCAAACTGCACTTTCCCTTCATGCTGCCAGGCCTGAAGCAGAAGCGCGCGACGTCGCCGCTAGTTGCCATTCGCAACGCCGCTGTGAGGCTGACACGAGTTCTCATCCCAAACTGAAGCTGCATTCTTCTCATGTGTGGAATGCTGGTGCTGGGCGTGCGCCAGAAGCGGGTGGCGTCGCTGCCGTTTGCGATGCACGTGGCCAACGTGCGCCCAACTTTGTCCTCGCTTCCCCCTCGACACGCTTGAGGCGCCGCCGCTGCTGTACGCCATCCGCAGGGCTGCGGGGGGCAGCGGGCGCGATTTTGTATGCCGTCTGCGACACTTTGACGCGTAGCTCGTGCAGCGGTGGCTGGTCAGCAAAATCGCAAGCTACGGTTGGCGAGCTTGTGTGTTGAGGTCAAAGGATTACACAGTGTCTGCCTTTCGTACGGAAGGATGATGAGGAGGTGGTGGACCAGTGGTTGCCGGCATGGCACAAAATGAAGTTTGAGGTTTTTTTCCAATCAGGGGCACTTTTTCTTGTTTTAGCAGCAGCTGGCGCCGAGCCAACCGCAGCATTTGGTGATAGCTGCTGCTGAACATCCCGCACTTGTAGCCCTAGTGTTTCATTTGGTGCGTCTCGCCTGCAGGAGGATGACGCCGAACCGGTGCAGCAGTGGCTGGCGGCGGTGCAGCTGGCGCGGATTCACTCTTGGCTACTTGCGATCCCAACGCACTCCGCCTCTTTCAAACCTGCAGGAGGACGATTCGGAGCTGGTGCAGCAGTGGCTGGCGGCGGTGCAGCTGGCGCAGGTGGGCATGGACCGCCTCGTCGGCACTCTGGAAATCGTCGAGGGTGCGGGCAATTGATTGATTGATTGAATGGTTGATTGATTGATTGATCGATTGATCGATTGATCGATTGATTGATTGATTGATTGATTGATTGATTGATTGATTGATTGATTGATTGAACTCCTCTACACGTATGGCTGTTCCACTGAAGTACCTTTGTACTGGGAGTGGAGGTGTGTTATGCCCGCTCCCCCTGGGAGGTCATGCACGGGCTGGCAGTTGCAGCCTGTGCCGGCTGCTCTGGCTGGCTTGGCTGTTGCACAGCAGATGCACTGTGTTTGATGTAAGCACCAGGCGCCGCATGCTTTGCTTGTCCGAGGAGACGGCAGCTCCCGCCCAGCAGCGCATTTCGACATGAAGATTCGACAATTTAATTCCTTAAACCCTAAACCATAAACCCTAATCCTAACCCTCATTGTCTACCTGCAGGCCACCTGGCCTTCTGGCGTGATCGACTGGAGGGCAGCAGCCGCCATGGCCTCTTTCTGCTGATCGGCCAGGCAAGAAAATTGCGCCGCCTTCTGGAGATTCCGGTCGCCCACAGCAGTTTGAGATGTCACCCTGCTCTCATTGCCAAGCTGCATTCGGGCCAAGGATAAGGCGTGCCGCCATGCGCGTGGTGCAGGGGTCATCGAGGTTTGTGCGCGATGTGCTGACGCTGGTGCGGTGCGAGGAACGCCGCTCTGGTGGCTGAGTGGGTACCAAACTTACACTTCTGCCGGTTGTGAAGCGCAGGGGCCGTCGAAGTTTGCGCGAGACGTGCTGACGCTGGTGCGGCGAGAGGAGCGGCGGCTGAGCGGCCGCCGGCCGCAGCGCCGGCAGCTGACCGCCACCGAGAAGATTGAGGAGCGGGTGCGTGAGGAGCCTTCTCTGCTGCACCTTCGTTGGTCCGAGCATCTCGGACACTGTCTTGAGTAGCATTGGAGGCAAGACAGCGTCGGCTGAGCGGCCGCCGCCCGCACTGCCGGGAGCTCCCTTCCAGCAAGAAAGATCGAGGAACGGGTGAGACCATCAACCAGTGAGGAAAGCGTCTGCTGGGGTGTGGGGATTCTAAGCACGCAGCCGCCGCCTGTAGTCCTGCCTCGCAGAGACGCTGGCGGACATCTATGCAGGCGCCAGCCTGCTGCACCTCGGTCTGTGCCGACCCCATTGTTTCCACTGCAAATGTTTGCATGATTACGCAGAGTTCCTCTGCAGTCACAGTCAGCATCCTGCGCAGTCGTGCATGGCGGGTCTGCTGGAGACCGTCAACGCCTGCGCGGGCACGCAGGTCATGACTATGTGCAGCTCACAGTCACGCCTCTCGGAGTCCGGCACCAAACCGCTGCACCCTGGCGTGTTCGTGCCAAGTTTATGTGGATACTTACCATCTTCGGCCACACCTTGTGCGGTCTCTTGCAGATCGCCACCCTGCACAGCCTGCAGCCGTGCCTCGCGGAGCCGCTTCCGAATGTCAAATCCGTCGCGGGGGTGCCGCACCTTGCCTCGCCCCTACCCAAGCCCTTCTGCAGACACGCCATTAAGGATCTGACACGATGTTGCAGGTCACCATTCTGCGCAGCCTGCAGTCCCGCCTGGCGGAGTCGCTCGCGACTGTCAACTCCGGCGCAGGGGCCCTGCACCTGAAGGGACTTGGGCGGGGGAGCAGCGGCGGCGCCAGCAGCGCCAGCCTCGCGATGCTCGGCGGCGCTTTGGGCCTGCTGGCGACGGCGCGGCGCAGCGTGCAAACCAGCCTGGCGGCCACCGCCGAGGTGAAGATTGTGTCTTTCCAAACGAAGTTCAAATGGACCAGAACTCGCTCGGCAGCGCCAGCAACGCCAACCTTGCTGCGCTCGATGGTATCAGGCCTGCTGGCGACGGCGCGGCGCAACATGCAGGCCAGCCTTGCGGCGACTGCCGACGTGCGGGTTTGCGACAACAGCCGACGGAGTGCTGCCGGCTAGAAATGTTCGAGACGCACTTTTAGCGCCAAGTTTGCAGCGCTCGGCGGCGGCACAAGGCTGCTGGCAACCGCGCGGCGCAGCTATTGGTCAGCGGCGCTGCGTGGCTGCGGTGCACAATCGCCAATGTCAATGAGCTGCCCCAGAGGGTGTGGTGCGGCTGAGGCGTGTGCTGCTGTATGCCGGCAGCTGTGTACACCTCATGCGTCAGATCACCGGACGTGTTGGGACAGTCCCCGCAATCAGTTCCATGAGGATATGTGCTGTTTCTGCAGGCATTTGAGCAGGTGGAGCGGGTGCGGCAGCGGTTGCGCACGCGGCCCAGGCGCTTGCAGGCCTTTCCTTACCACACATTCGATCAGAAAGTCACAAGACAGAGTCAGAATCGATTGTCGCAGGCCTTTGCGCTGCTGGAGCCGGTGCGGCAGCAGCTGCGGACGCGTCCCGAGGCGCTGGCACTGCCCACCCCGCCCCACCTCTCGGGTGCGCTGCGAGTCACCTCCTTCAGCGGCGCTGCAAGCTACTTGGATGGAAATATGACATATCAGGCCGCGTTTGCTAGCTTGCGAAACCAGCCGCAGAGCAGAGGCACCCCAGGGCAAGAGTAAATGATCATATGACTATCGCACTCGTTCAGGCTGCCGCATTGTTGCATCCCTCAAACTGCTGTTTGTTGCGACGGCAGGCAGCGGCACACCGGCAGGCTCCCAACGAACAGACGCGCTGCCAGCAGCACCGCAGCAGCAGGAGCCGCAGGCGGATGTATCGCAGGAGGCAGCGGGCGGGAGTGGCGGCGACGGCGGCGGCGGCGGCGGAAGCGGAGCTTCTGACGTCAATGGCAGCCTCGCAGCGTCGCTGCGGCGCGCAGAGCATGCGCTGGGCGCCGATGCGCGGGTGGACCCGGAGATGTCGCTCACAGAAGTCATGAAGTTGGCCAACAAGTCCGCGCACAAGTGAGACATGCTGCTGTAGATGACCCTCTTTGAAGTATTCTATCTAATCAGCATGGAAAGAGGGAAATTATGTAGAGTCCAATGCTTGGGCGCTGGAGCAGGCAGGGTGCTGGAGCCGCCGGCGGGCGCGTGCGCAACATTGACAATTGTGACAATTGTGACAATTATGTGACAACTGTGTGACAATTGTGACAATTGTAGACAACATTGAGAAATTGCGCGAACCGACACCTCATCCACTCGCTTTGCTGTGCCGCAATTAGTGCAGGCTGAGACCGGTGCTGGAGCTGCCGGCGGGGTGGCGCCATGGGAGCGGGCAAAAGGGCTAGTTTTCATTGCCGGTGCTCCTCTGGCAGACTGCCAGAAACGCGTGCTGCAAATGTGCAGGCTGGGCCCGGTGCTGGAGCTGCCTTCCAGGGTACGCGCGCCATCAAGCTACCAGCAGTATTGGATCCGCTATGCGCTCGCGGCGGCCGCCGCCGGCTACGCCAGCATCTTTGTCTACAGGTGCGCCCAGATATGACGACTTTCTGACACCACATCCAGACATCGCAAACCCTCATCGTGTGGTGCGTAGATGTGATGCTACATGATCAACTATCATGTGTGTCCCGAGAACGAGACTGCGTGGTAGAGTCTGCCACGCAGCCGCCGCTTGCTATGCGACCATGTTAGTCAACAGGTGACCAGTGAGACAGCACTGCTGTCGCTAGCAGTCGCGGCTGTCGGCCGCCCGCCACCGGGCCGCGCTATCATCAGGCCACAGCTGGCCGGTGTGCTGAATATGCAAGCATGGCAGTTGGCGTGCTCGTGGCTGGACTCGTTGGCTCCAGGGTGCCTTAACCTGTGATGCACTGGCTCCAGGGTGGCCACGGCGTGAGGCGTTAGAGCTGTTCTGATGCAGTTCGTGGGAACGCACTGGGCGCTTGCAAATGTCGGGCAGCTGGGCCAGGCCGCTGCTGGGCTGCGCATACGTTGAGCTACAGGCAATGCAGCACTCAGGCGGTGACCCAATGTGTGTTGACTACGACAGGCACTCGCGGCTGTCGGGCAGCCGAGACATGGAGCGCTGGGCGGGGCAGGCCGCCACCGGCCTGCGCAGCACCTACCGCGAGAACGTGCTGGCGCCGCTGGCGCAGCTGCGCGACGAGCTGTTCAAGACCTTCAGGTAAGGGAGGCTCTGGTCAAGCGCCCGTGTCAATGGCCGCCTCCATGCTTTCAAGGGTCTCGACGACAGTGTGCTGGCGCCGCTGGCGCAGCTGCGCGCCGAGCTGTACAACTCCCTTTGGGTGCGGCTGTGTGCCAATTGCTTCCATCCATTCCAGAAAGTCGAGAATCGAACGGCAGCTTGCCGGCGTCCCTCCACACCTGCGAATTGAACTGCTCAAGGCATGCAGGCACAATGGCTCACGATCCTTCTGGCCATCAGCAGATCCAGGACGGGTGCGGTAGGCTGGGCGTGTTTCAACTTGAGAAGTTCAGGATCCAGAGCACGATTCCAACAGCGGATATGCCATCCCATCTGTATGTTGGAAGGATCTTCCATTTCTGCTGCACTTACTCAGATCTCACTTTCCCTTCTCGCAGGCAGCGGCGCAGCATCGTGAGCGTGGCGGAGTATGAGACCGATCGCGAGAGCCTGCGCCGCATGCTGGCTGACTTCCAGTCCGACTACCTGGCAAAGCACAAGGTGCACCTTTCTATATGCTTTGATGAGCACAAGATGCTTCTTTCGAGCCGAGGTTTGCATTGAAAACCATTGAAATCGCTGCTTCCTGGCCAAGTAGCTTTCGTTGGGGGTCCGGCAGGGCCGGAGGCCCGCGAATTGTGCCGCCGCCGCCAGCGCGTGTGACACAATGTCGCCGGTGCCAGGAGCGTCGCCGCAGAAGAAGCCTCGCAGACACTCGAAATTCTATTTTCATCAGTTTGATGATAAATCTCCAGGGCCAGAGTCCCGCCAACCGCGAAGCCGCCGCCGCCAGCGCTGCGGACGCCGACGTGACCGGCGCCGAGAACGTTGCCGCCGAGAAAGCCGCCGCCGCCGCGGGCGACGAGATGATGCCGGGCATGGCCTTCATGATGGATGCATACGAGCAGGAGCTGAAGCGACCCATCCGCAACGTCGTCAACGGGCAACTGCCCCGCACGCTGCTCATCCAGGTAATAGATATGAGTTTTGGAGTAGTAATAGGTTCTGAGTCTGTTTCACTCTCCAAAGCAGCATTCGTGAAGGAGGCTGTGAGGAGGGTCTCAAGCGGCCGATTCGAAACGTGGTGAATGGGCAGCTGCCGTGGACCTTTTCAACTCAGGTAACAGCGACAGTCTCCCATGGTTTCATCGTTGCTGCAGGACGACGGCATTCGCACAGGCAGCAATCAGGTAAGGCAGCATTTATGATGGACGTCTACAAGTCGGAGTCTACAAGCAGGAGCTGATGGGGCCGACCTGCAACGTCCTTGATGGGCAGCTGCCGCGGACATTGCTGATCTGATTCAGTACTCGGGGCGTTCCGCAGCGGAGACTGCTGCTCTGCAGAGGACGCTTTGCTGCCCTCAGCTGGCGCTGGTGGTTTTTGGAAACGGGTTCCCTCTGTGATTTACTCTGTGTCAGCGCAGGTGCTGGAGGATTTAGCTGGACATTCGGCTGCTGGCTGCCTCAGCAGTTGTGTTCATCCTCGGTCCAACTCCTGTTGATTCAATCTGACGTCAAACCCTGCACCTGAACCCTGCCGCGGGCGCAGAAGCAGGAGCTGCACACCGGGTCAGCGACGCTGGAGATGGACCAGCAGTTGCTGCGTCGAAGTGTTCGCACGTCAGCACGTGCATCATTTGTGTCACAGAAGCCGTGAATCCTGCCGCAGGTGCAGAAGCTGAAGCTGGACACCGAGTCGGCGATGCTGGAGATGGACCAGGTGAGTCCTACAGGGGGTACATTTGTGCATGCGCCTCCAACTGTTCCGTGCTAATTTCATGCTCGAATCTCGTGTTTGAGAGATCACCTCGTTTCGTGATTCATCGAATCGTACTTCTCGAACACTTCGAATGTCGATCGGCCGTAGTTCATGTCGAAAATTCCATCTGCAGCTGCTGAAGGCCAACGAGCTCAACCTGGCACTGATCGCCGCCATTCCCGCCTTCCTGGTGCGTGTTGTCAGCTAGATCTCCCGTTCGCACGCCTGCCGTTCGAGCATTCAGTACAGAGAGCATTCAGTACAGAACGGGTACCGAGCCGAATGCGCGGGCAGGCACCCACACTGTGCATTGTAGAGTAGAATGCCTGCACCGCCAGCATAGCTTTGATATCAAGTCTGATTGAAACTGCTGCCGCTGCACAGGCGGCGGGCGGCGCGGTGTACCTGCTGTTCCGGTGGCTCAAGCCGTCGCCAGTGGACGCCAAATACGAGGCGCTGCCCTGCAGGTGCGGCGCACTCGATGCAACTGGTCGCATGGCTGTCTTGAGGCTGGTCACGGTAATTTTAGGGTTTAGGGTTTCACAGGTTACTGGTGTGTGCTTGGTGTCAGGGCAGCCTGTTGATGCTAAAAGGCATGTTTCGATACTCTGCCATGCAGCAATGGCGGCGCTGGAGTGCGCACTGCAGGCCTGGGCTGCGGACGCTTCGACACTCGGGATCCAACATTCTTGCTGCAATTGCGTAGTCGCGGCTTTACCCTAAGCAAAACCCTAAACCCTAAAGGGCTGCGTACACGGTCCAGCCATCGATGACGTCTTTTGTGCACAATGGCGATGGTGACGCTGCGATGCGCGGTTCAGGCAGCCGACGACGACAGCCCACCTTCTCGTTGCACCTTTATGCACGTTCATGTTGCAGAGGCAATGTCTGCTCCAAGCAATTCGTGTCGCCCGCTGCGCAGAATGGCGATGGTGGCGCTGCAACGGGCGCTGCAGACCGCCGACGCCGAAGGCTCGCCATCCGCCAACGGCCTCGTCGTCTACGGTACTGCCAAGGTGCGGCCGCATTGGCGGTATCTGTCCTGTGATACCTTGGCTCATGGTGTCAGCCACAGGACGACCCAGGAAGGAAGAAGCACGAGCCGCACAACTTTCACCCTCTACAATTTGTTTGACCACCCCTCTGCAATCTGTTTGATGCATGACCAGCCTGGCAGTGTGGTGTAACCTGACAGGGGAGTTTTCCTCCGGCAGAGTCTCCAGCAGCCAGCGCACATGCATTTTCTGCTCTGCACAGAGGTAATCGCCAAGCCTGGGAGCTGTATGAGCGGCACAGCGGCAGCATGACCAGCGATGAATGGCCCAAGCTGCGGCGAAACCGTTACAAGATTGGGATTAGAACGCCGGTACTCACATAAGTCACACTCCAAATGAACAGGTGTATCGTGAGGCCTGGGAGTTGTACGAGCGGCACAGCGGCAGCGTGACCAGCGGGGAGTGGCCCAACCTGCGGCGTGACCTGACGGACCTGGCGGCGCGGGGCACGCTGCGGCAAAAGATGCGCGTGACCAAGCGCATGAGCGTCTACACCATCTTCCAATTCTGAGACTTGATGGTTTGTGGGAAGTGGTTCCCCACTAATGAAAGATATACACAGGTTTCGGCCCGGGGGACACTCATGCTGAGGTTTTCATTCCATGAGGTTGTCATTGGAGCCAATGCTGCCTTTCATTGTGCATCACGAGCCGTTGCTATTGCATCGTGCTTTCCCAGGCTGCTTCGCAAATCACCTCAACTCGACAAGGTGCTACTCTCAGATCACCACGGCTGTGTAAGTGGCATTTGGATGATCTACAAGCGAATTTTGCCCGAAACATCGACACTCAGACCAAATGCTGAACCTCCACTGTTATCGCACATCTGCACACGTATGATGCACCAAAACAGCCATTTTGTTGCCGCCGCTGGCGCCCGCCATTGAAGACACATGCTAGCACGCAACTTGCAGACCCAGACAGTCCCGCATGCGTGAAAATAATGAAAACGTAACGTCAAACTCATCCAGGACATTCAACTCACTCTTCCGACAAGTTGATTCCATAGGGTATCGAAGTGTGCAATTTATTTCTGCCCCGGCTTCCGGAAGCGGCAGCTCCCACGAGTGGTTTCTCTTCTGCGATGTATTTAAATGACAGCGGTTTGCTGCCACGAGTTGCCACGTGAGGGTGAAAGCGCATCAGCCACTGTGGCATCGACAAGCTTCCGTTATGTAGAAACCAAATTGTATCTTGGTCGCATCGATCATCAAGCACAGTGACGAGGATAATCATGCATGGAGAGCTGGAGCGATATGCTGAGAAGCCGCCCTGCAGCCGCTTCCTCGTCGAATGCTGCAACTGAAGACGCTGCGCTGCAGTGGATGACGTATGGCCTGGTGGCAGGGTGGCAAGGCAGCCCGCGAGTCTGTTCCACGCCAATGCCGTAAATTTCTAGCACCTGGCGCTGCCGCAGTCAGCCCGGAATGGCAGGAAATGCCCAAAGGCAGGCAGGCCCATCAGCAGCGGCGCCGTGAGAGATCAAAAGGGCTGCCCGCACAGTCGTGTGCATTTGGGCGGGTGGCTGTCAGCGTTCGACACGATGAAGGACGCGGACTTGTGGGGCTTGGCAATCCGGCAGCGGGGGCATGCTGAACCCAGGATACCCCGCTTGAGCTTACACGCCTCTATGACGAGAGTATATCCACTGTGCAATAGTTTCTGCAGCAGTGGATGGTGCACTAACTGCCTTCCGCACTTTCACGGACTGCAGCGCTGTGTCACACGAACTAGAATCTGCGGTAGCTCTCAGATGATTCCGACTCATCATGGTCGGATACATTGTGTGTCTTCTTCTCGTGACGCTCGGTGAGATCTGCAGCAGCGAAACAGATCTGTCAACGTCATGACAATCCTAAAATAATCGGCATTTCAAGCAGCACTGGTTCGAATTCATGCAGTGGTGACACTGCGATGTGTGGAACAGCACCCAGATCTGCTCTAGAGCAAAGCAATCATCACTGAGCAGCCTGCAAAAGCATCTAAAAAAACAAGTCTGTGCACCTCTCAGCGCGCCAGCGCTGGCGCCAGCGTTTTGGCCGCCCGGCTGCTGGTTGGCCAAGGGGCCCCCAGTGCTGCTGGATGTGGTGGCCTGCTGCTGCTGGGCAGGGGCCATGTGCTCACCCTGCGCAGGCCGCGATCTCATGTTATAGGTCATGGATGCCGTGCTGAAACACAGGCATCCTTCAACTGCTGCGCAATTTCTCATGTGTGCCACATTCGTTCGAGCAGAGGGGGGGCCGCTTGAAGCCGCAAACCTGCGTCATCGATATTCGGTACGAAAAAGCTAATAGCAGTGACCCTTGCATCTCGCCTGCTTCCCTCCCGCTCTGCCGCTGCCAGTCGCAGCGAGCGGCAGAACGTGGGAGGCAGTGATGACATGTCCTTTAGCATACAATGCAAGCAGCGAACAGCATCAACATCCAACCTGCTTGTCGGATGCAGATCCGGCACTGCTGGAGGGTCTGCCGCTGGCTCGAGTGCCTGCAGCAGCAGACGTCTCGCCACCGCTCAGGCTGGCGTCCTGCGTGCCCGAACTGCTGGAAGGCGACGAGCCCGTCGTCCTGAACGGGTTGGAGATTGACCGTCAATGACATCCGTCGTGACAGGGCATCTTGGCGTTCCAGCCAGGCACGGCAGGATGCAGGGGAGCGCCGGCAGGCTGCACTCTGCTCGTGAGGCGCTATGCCGGCATCCTACATACAAAATTGTAGGGTGTTTGTAAAAATGGCCCCATTAGCACACAATGGAACACTGCAGTACTGAGCTGTGCTCAACAGCTCAACAGCCATTCACAAAAGAGATCTGCAGACTCGCAGAGCGAAAACGCTGAAGCCTTGCTTCATCGAACAGTGCCTGCGACTGAGTGGAAAGGCGGCGACCTGCTGCTGGCAGCGCTGCCATTGGAGCTGTGCTCTTGCCCAGAGGTGACACCACTACCAGACGCGCCTGTGTAGCCCTGCTCATCCTGCAAGGTGCGGAATGATATGACTCGTCAGGAAACACTGGCAGCATCGATATGTAACTGGATCAGCGACAGGCGCAACGACTGATGCGTACCTTTCGGCTCTGACCAGGAGATATAGTACAATCAATCTTGTCCTGCTGACAGAGTGCTGCATCCGCATCATGCGCATCATGCATTCGTTTCCGTGCATTATGCATGGCGGAATTCATGGCGGACAACCCACTGTACTTGACTGCCAACACGACGATGAGATTGTCACCTGCGACTTGTTCATGACGGGTGGCGCCTTCGCGCTGTCATTCGGGCCTGATTTGGTGTAGGAAGCGCCCATTGGAGAGGATCGGTCATTTATCAACCATAGAGAGCGAGGTTTGCAGACCTGCACAGCCGTCTTGGGAGTGGTGAGCCAGCAGCAGCTTCCAGGAAGGTGTCGGCTCGCCTTCCTTGGGAAGCATCTGAGACGGCTGGAGGCGGTCTCTCAATTCCATTCTCAGAGCGCGATATCATCAAGTACAGGGTGACAGCACATGCGCCTTGTAACCTTCATGCCCGGCAGCGGCGGCGCCGGTAGCCAGATCGTCGCCGACAGGGAGCAAGGACCACAGCTGCATGGCGGCAAAATTGCAGTCTTGTGGTGACTGGAGTCGATCGGTAGCAAGGACACGTGGTGGTGCCATGTAGGGTTTAGGGCCAGTAACTAAGTGCGGCAGCAAGCAAACTGCGGCGGCGGCGCTGCGCCCACACACCTTAAAACCCTACAGCAGCGGCAGCAGTTGACATTCGAGACTAGGAGCAGCAATGGCTTCGGCAAGTACACAGGGTCTGTTGGAAGTCATTTGGGCATGTCACTTAAGCATACGGAGAACAGTTGGTGACGTCGGGACTGCGGTGACTATTGAGTTACGTCGTGAACCTGTTACCGCATGGGCAACGCAATTGCATTCATGGGCAAAGGGAAAGAATGAGAGAAAATGCTGACGCCTGTTGGAGTTGTCAATCACCGAAAGCTACTCAGGCTTCAATCCCGAGAACAACATGGCGCAGTCACTCGATCTGCGAGTCGCGGAATGCTGCGGCATCAACGTCAAGATTGAGGCACAAAACTGTACAGAACCGGCTCAGACCGGGCCTGAGTGATGGGAGAACGAGCATCGTACACTGGCGTTAATGAGAACGAGACAACTATCAAAGTGCTGCTGGCGCAACCTCAGGATGCGTGGGCGTCGTCTCGCACGGCAGCCACCATAGTGTGGCTGGCAGGATCCGCCGCTGACATCATTTTCAATGCGCTTGAACGTCAGACTTTGTGAGCTTGGAGCTTCAGCGACTCTAGCGAACGCCACGCTCGTGGGACTCCTCCTCCGAATGGTCACTGGTGCCGTGCGTCTTCTTCTCGTAGAACTCCTGGCCGCCGCCGCCTGCGCCAGTGAGGTCAGAACCATCACTCATGTATCAGCTGCAAGCAAGGACAGATTCGCGGGCCGGGTGACGATGACATGCAGATGCAGGGGGCGACGACAGCAGCAAAATTCGAGACGGACTGCGGCCAGCCGCGCTGTGTCATCGCATCATGCAGCTGCTGGGTATCGAAACTTGGATAAGACATCCTTAACAACACTGAACCAAGCAGCGCACCAGACTGGCCGCCCAGCTGTTGGTCACCGCCAAGTCCATCATTGGTGTTGCCGCCGTCGTTGAAACCGCCACCCTGGCGGCCGCCATCGCCGCCGAACCCGCCGCCGGTGTTGCCGCTGTCGTTGAAGCCCGCGCTGCCGCTGCCGCCGCCAAAGCCACCGCCGCCGCTCTGCTGGCCCTCGTTGTAAGAGCCGGTGTTCCCTCCGCCAATGGCACTGCCAAAGCCGCCGCCGCCGGTCTGCTCACCCTCCTTGTATGAGCCGGTGCTCCCGCTGCCGCCGCCGAAGCCGCCGCCGCTCTGCTGGCCCTCGTAAGAGCCAGTGTTCCCGCCGGTCTGCTGGCCATCGTTGTTGTTGCAGGAGCCTGAGCGGTCGCCGGAGCCTGGACCGCTGCCGGTCAGGCCCTCGTTGTCGCCGCCGCCATACCCCTGTGAAGCGCAAAGCAGCTCAAGCTCGCACGCAATAGGGGCACTGAAGCCACCAGCAGCTGTTCTGACTCTCTTCTGTCATCGCGTACGCAGATCGGCTGAAATACACTCTGCGGGTCGGGGAGCTGCGACGGCCTTGCAAATCATGCCGCCTCGCCGTTGGCTCAAGCGGTTGTAGCAGCAGGCCGGCAGCGTCTTGGGAAGAGGCTCACCTGGCCGCCAGAGGTGTTGGTCGTCTTGTGCTGCTCGTTAGAGGGGTCACCATATCCGAGCGCACTCTTGATGCTGCCAAGGATGCCGCCGCCCCCGCCCTGCAGCCATGGCGACATGGTGGCATTCGCTGAATGGAACAGCTTCAGCAGAGGCCGCCAACCAAGTGGAGAATGGCTGTTTCCAGCAGATCTACTGCACAGCGGCACAGGGCAGCACCACGATGGCCGCAACCGGCAGCTTCGCAAGGACAGCACGGACGCATTCGAAAGCACGCATGAGCTGGAGTTTAAACAGCACCTGGCCGCCCGAGGTGTTGCCCTCGCCTTGGTTGTACGAGCTGTCGGCATCGCGGCCCTTGCCGATGTTGGCCTTCGAGCGGGTGCGCATGCCATCGCCGGTGCCCTGACAGAAGATGCAGTATGTTTTTTTGTAGGTGTTCACATTCCAGGCATGACAGCGGCTTGACGCGAGGCAAAGCTATTACTGTAATTTGCTGCAGCTGAGCACGGATCCGGGAGTGGCGTTACTTTGGCAGGGCAATCAATGCTGCACCAGCTGCCAGCAATCCTCAACAGCAGTTGCAACAGGGTACAACACAAGGGACACATGCCTGGTCGTTGTAGTCGGAGCCGCGGTCACCCCCACTGCCGTAGGGTAGCACGCCAGCTAGTGAAGCTGCTGCCAGAGGCTGCAGCTGCAGGGGAGCTTGTCTGATGCCAAGTCGTACAGCAATTCTACATGCTGCAACGGCCAGCGCACCTGGTTGTCGAAGTCGGTGTTGCGGGGGCCCTGGTTGAGGGAGCTGCCGGCGCCGCGGCCGCCGCCGACGTCCTCGTTGGAGCGGTCCTGCTGCGTGCCGGTGCCCTGTGCAGATGTTCTGGATGATCAGCCGCTGTGTTGAAAGTTGTCGTGTGATCTGCTGATAGTCCGACAACAGCGTCTCGAGGGGCTCATCTGCTTGAAATCTCAGCGCCAGGCCTGAACAGTGGCAGACACGCCGAATGCTACATCCGCTCTTCATGGCGCAATGCATGTTCCGTGATAACAGTATGTGCGCTTGTCGCAGACCACAGCATTCACCTGGCCATACTGCGAGTCGCTGTCTTGGCCGTAGCCGCCGGACTTGTTCTCAATGCCGGAGCCAGAGTACCTGCTTTGTGAGGCAGCGAGTCATCAGGCCGGCGTGGAACAAATATCACAACTGTGCTGATGAAGTGTTTCTGACATTTCGTTGTAGCACCAGCGTGAGATCAATCTTTGATTATCCGGTGATACATATTGGCAGGTGCGCCATGCAGATGCGCCGCTGCGTGGAGGTGGGAAAGATATGCCGCCACAGCGGTTGTCATCCCTGGAAATAAGAGCGGGCAACAAGACCATCAGTGGGCCTCACCCGCCGGTGCCGGTGCCGCCGTAGCCGGACTCGGTGCCAGTGTACCCGCTGCCGCCGCCGGTCTCCATGCGGCCTCCAGGGGCGCTGCCTTCGTTCTTTGCCTGCCGTACAAGATACCCATGTTGAGAGGCACTTCCACTCTTTGGTGAGACTAGTAAGCTGCAACGAGCGTCTCGGGCTCCAGTGTCCCGCGCTAGTGTCCCAGGCGTGCAGCAATATCCACACGAGAGCACCTACGGACCCTGCTGCAAGTTGGTCCCACAACGGGAACGTTCAAACAAGGAAGCCCCAGTGTCCCGCGCTAGTGTCCCGCGCTAGTGTCGCAGGCGTGCAGCAACATCCACACGAGAGCACCTACGGACTCTGCTGCAAGTTGGTCCCACAACGGGAACGTTCAAACAACGAAGCCGTCTCGCATCTAGCGCTTGTTCCAGTAGTATGAGTATAGTAGTGACGATTGATAGAAACCTTGCATGCTTGCGGCCAAACCTTCTGCTGCTTCAGTCGTACGCTGTTTCCTATGGCATACAAAGTGCAGGTGCAGCAGAGCCGCTGCGCGCCGGCCGTACGACTCAGCGTCTGAATGCAGTCAAATCTACAAGAACTCAACTGCGGCTTGACACGCTCACACCTGCTGGCGGGCCACATCCTGCGGAGTCCCTGCCACCTCCTTCTCCGCCCAGTTCTCGGTGGTGCCCACCCGGTCCGTGACGCGCACCATTGTGATCAGTCTACTTATCTAAGCGAGAATCTGCGAGAATTTGTCTGTATGACCTGTTGTTGACTGCGCTGAGTTGTCCCAGGACAAAGAGACCAGCTTCCATCTTCTCTGTCCATCTGACGCCTGGCATGAAGCTGACGATGATGTCTGACTAAGGATATCCTCTTGAGATTCTGGCACTACTAGCTTTGAGAAGCTGGACGCACCTGCCGTAGTTCAGAAATGCGCATCGACCATGTGCACTGGTGCAGGAACTATTGATGACGCAGCAGCAGCAGCACGTGAGGGAGTCTGAGGAGTACCAGGTGAGGAAGTACCGGCACTGCAGACGACCCTGCAGAAGTCACATGGAGGTGCTACAGACGACATATGATCGAGCGACGACGTATGATCGAGCCACAGAGCGCAGACCAGTGTCCACAGCAGCTGTCACCACGTGTGACGGCAGCTCTCGGCAGCGGTGGAAGTCATGGTGAGCCACGTGCGGATTGACCTGCCTCAAGATCGAGGGCAGCACATGCAAATGACCTGAGAACGTCAGGTGTTTTGGAGCTGGCTGGACGGGCAACAAGTATGGTTACAAACAGAGACCCCGCATTGCAGTAAAAAGGTCAATGAAGTTGTGCGGTATCAAACACAGCAGCACAGAAGATAGTGGGTCTGCGACAACATCCAACTCTTCATGTGAAAAGTCAGTAAGCAGCTGCCAAACTCCCTTGCTGGCCCAAAGCAGTGCACAATCACCGCACGTCAGAGTTGCCGAACATCACGTCTGATCTTATGACGTCTGATCTTACAACGTCCACGGATCTCACAGGCGCTTGGTGGAGGTCTCGTACGACTCGTTCTCCTGCAGATCCGAGAGCTGACAGTCAGAGACAACAGAAATGGCAGGAGCACAGGGCGAACAGTTGGCGGCAGAATCACAACAGCAGGCACATGCGCAGGGAGCTGTGCCAGCACGGAGATGCATCCTGAAAGCCTTCCAGTGCATCTTGAGGAAGAAATTTATATCACGCACGTCGTGGTCGTGCGTGTTGTGCGTCTTCTTCTCGAACTGCTCCTGGGGGTTGTGCGAGCCTGCGCAGATGTACGAGAACGATTGATCTCGGGACACATATGTATGTTTGAGCAGTGCAAGCGGCAAAGCGCAACAGCAAACGCAGCGCAGACAGGCTCCAAAACAGGGCTGGATGCATGCTCCATAGTCCGTTAGCAGATTTGTTGACAGCGGCAGTTCTTGAAATCAGCAAGATCAAACCGCAGGAGCATACCGCCGATGCCGCTGCCAATGCCGCCGCCAGTCTGGCCACTCTGGTTGTGGCTCGTCAGGCCGCCGCCACCACCAATGCCACCGCCGCCAGTTGTTGCGCCCTGCAGGTGATCGCTGCCGACGTGTCAGTGTTCGCAGCATGTGTCGCTGTCGCATGGAAAAAAGCATGGCTTTTGACAAGGTTGTGTGTGCGTGAGAAAGCTGCCGTGCAGAGTCCTGCCAATTCTCGGCTGACCATATTGAGTTCTCCAGGGCCCAGTACGTTTCTGATATGCGTCGACTGTGCATGATCACTTACCTGGCTATGACGCCTGTCGTCATATTGACTGCTGCATCGGGAATGGAACGAAGCAGAACTCATATCTGCTGCATCAGGGATTAGCCAAGATGAACAAAAACCCGAAGGATAATGAATGCACACCTGGTTGTAGCCAGTGTTGCCGACGTTGGGCTGGCCGCCAAAGCCTGCGCCGGTGTTGCCGGTGGTGGTGGAGTTAGCGCCTGTGCGACCGCCGCCCAGGCCGCCCTGCAGCCAAGGTGGCGGAGGGGTTCAAATGTGACTGAATTTCAGTTTTCGGCGGTGAGCTATGTTGAGGACGTCAAAGTAAGTTCGTTCGCCTGAATGCATTGCTACAAGGTATGCGGAGATGTGTGCAGCTGCAGTCGTGGTGATGATGGGGCAGGGTGCCCATGGGCGCGGGTGTTGTGGCAGGCGGCCCAACCCGACACCTAGTCCAATTTGGCGGGAAGACACGGGCTTTGTGTGGATTGTGAGAGCGTTGTGAGCATATTGCAACCCTAAACGAAGGCTCACCCCCTGACCGCCCTGGCCGACGTACTCGCCGGTGTTGTGCGTGCCGGCTGCAGCCACAGAACACACGTCCTTAAGCAGTCGTCATCACATCAAGACGAAGTTCGCACAGAGACAGAGCCCTGGCTGGTCAACAGTAGAGACCATGTCGTACGATTGTGGCGAACAGGAGGGAAACGACGTGTGTTGCACAGCAAAAGCGATAGCATGGGGCGCTGCGATCAATGGACTCACGGGTGACAGCGTCCTTGATCTTGGTGCCGATGCCGACGTGCTGGCCGGGCGCGCCGGTGTTGCCGGTGTTCTGCATCGTGCACAACGGACACCAGGTGAGGACTGAGATTCGTTACGGCCAGTCTCAGGCTGCCACCACACCGACGTTGCGCCGGCATGCAAAGATGTATCGGGCTGACCGGAGCAAACTCCAAGGTTGCATCCGGGTGCACAGACCAGACATGCTCAGGTGTGCGCAACCTTTTGAGACCAGAACGAAAGCGGGCTGTCATGTATCACAAAACTTTGCTATTCCTGCTGTTGTTCTGCAACACGACAAGGCCGATGTGCGTGAGTCGCGCGGCTGCGGTAGAAACGTGTCGAGGAGAGATGTCGGGCGGCAGGTGGGGCTGATCCCCCACAGCACGGCTCAATGGAAGACATTATCATATTCAAAGTGCATATCACGGCGACGGAATCTATTTAGGGACGGGAAGCGCCTTTCAAGACCGGCTGCACGGCACATATCGGCTTCTGTGCCGCATAGCACACCTGGTAGCCGCTCATGTTGGCGTTGAAGTCTGTCGGGAAAGGTGCAGTAGAAGCAGTTGAGAACAATCACTTGGGTGGAGGAGATGCTCGGATTTTGCAAAGCTGTGAAGATAGCCCTTTCCAGACGCCCGGCTGGGGAAGCTGAAGAGCAGCTTCCATATCGGCTGAGTCAACCTGCGGAGGCTTTGTGATGTGACTACCCAGAGTATTAGGCACACGGTGTACGACAGCGAGGGGGGTTTCCCTAAATAAGGCGCCTGTAGAAGAAAGTGCTAGAAAGATTGCGAAGGAGAAACACAGCCAGATTCTTTACGTCATGAAGTCTGCCAGCACGAAACCAATCTCGGAACATGGGAAAGCAGTTGCGCGCGGCATTTCAATCGTGATGCCACACAGTCGCGGTGGACACCGCATCTTGCGCAAGAACCGCAGCCTGTCGGTGGTAGTTCGTCGATAGGAACATGCCGCTGAGCAGGTGTTTTGTGTCGATCAGCTCAGCCCTCAAGCATTCGTTACTTCAGCCAAAACTTCGAAGCTGCTGCCGTCTGCATATGCGACGTCGGGTCCTTCAGGCATTATCTAACCCCGCTTCTTCATCCGACAGTGCGGTTCTCGTACGAATCCGACTCGTCGTGGTCGTGCACGATGTGCCCCTTCTTCTCGTACTGCTCCTGCGGCATGCGGCCACCCATGGCGCCGCCCATGCCGCTGCCCTGATTGTCCTGGTTGCCGAAGCCCTGCCGGCCGCCAGTCATGCCGCCCTGCTCGCAGCAGCAACGCCAGAAAGCCGTTGGGCATGGGAACTGAGGCGAGTGTTAACATTTCAGTGTTAACGACCTGTTTTGTCGGCCGAATGCAAGTCATCGCCGTCAGTGTCAAGAGAAAGCCACCAACAGTGCTTCACAATGTTGCAACACGTGCCTGTGCAGATGCACAACGTCACGGCAGCAGTCGCAGTCTCAACCTCGCAGCTGCGAATCCCTCACCTGCTGCTGGCCGGTCATGGCGCCCTGGTTGCCGTAATCCTGACCCTGGCCCTGGTTCCTGTCGTAGCCCTGGCCGCTACCGCCCTGTTTGCAACAGGGGTATTGCTGGTCATCAGCTGTTTAAGAAGCGACTGGTGCATGCCGCACCACAAACCAGGCTCAATGCAAATCTACAGGATTGAGCATCGATCTCCATGTGAGGTAATCGCTCCTTGATAATGCGCACCTGCTGCTGGCCACGGGTGCCATAGCCGGACTGCTGGCCGGAGCCGACGCCGCCGCCGCCGGTATTGCCGCCGTAGCCCGATTGCTGCTGGCCGGCGCCCTGGTTGCTGTAGCCCTGCTGGCCGGCGCCCATGCCGGAGCCCATGCCTGTACAATGTGCACATCAGGAACGCGTCCTTACCGGCAAGATGGCGACAGTGAGCCTGAATGCAGAGCCTGTCAAGGCACGACATCCCGGGTAGGGCAGAGGTACATGTCGACCGGTCAAGCTTCGACACGTCACAGCGACACATGGTGACAATGATGCACACACGACTAGTAATCAGACACTGCCTCTGATGAAGAACGTCAGCAAAACAGCAGGGAGCGCACCGCCTGCGCCGCCCATGCCGCCCTCGGGGGACACCTCGAAGGACACCTCGCCGGCGACGGCGCCCGTCTTGGGGTCCGTCAGCCGAACCGTCTGGCGGCCACCGCTGCTGATGTCCACCTGCATACGAGATTTGTTGCCGATTTCAGTGCCGCCGGACTCAAAAGCTTGCGTCTCCCCTGAGGACTGACAAGGGGCTGTGCGGTGGTGTAAGGGCTACTGAGCATTCAGCTGACATTGACGACACAGATGGGCAGCAGGCTCTTAAATATGGCACGTCAGGAAAGAATAATGAGCAGGGGATTTAAATGTGCCACGCCAGAAAGATTGTCCGCACCTGGCCTTCGCCGATGACCTTGTCGGGCAGAAGCGTCTTGCTGGCCTTGCCTTGGACGCTGCAGCAGCAGCGCAGACAACGTGTCAGAATATGCAAGCCTTGTGGCTGTACTGCAGACATTCTTTGGCATGCGCTGTGCAACCCGGACGCACGCGGTGCAGGTAACAGCGTCGCGCTTTCACATTTCAACGATGTTGAAATTTTTGAGAATGAGAGACGCGCACGTGATCCTGGTGTCCTTGATGCGCAGTTCAATGCGGTCGTCCCAGGAGACGGTGCCGGCGCCGGCCTTCTTGGCAACGTCCGTCTTAGCTACATGCAGGCCGTGCTTGTCGGCCTTGCGACATGAACAAAAGGGATGTCAGGCGGTACATGTACCATGTCGATCGCTGACACATTGCACATGCCAGGCACACAACAGCGCCCACGGGCGAGTGCAAAATATGTCCAACCTCACTGTAGGCACATGCCGAGCAGGAGCTCACCTTGTTGTCATTGTCCCCATCGAAGACGAGCAGCGGCGACATGTCTCCAATCTTGGCCTGGTCCTCGTAGAAGTCAGCCTGCAATTATCAGAGCATTTTTCATGCGACTGTCAATTCACCGGCAAAGAGAAGGATGCGGTGATTCCTCGAGCAAGTTCACTGGCACCAAGGCATCGGCTCTCTAGCACCAATGCGGCGCCCTCCACAAGTGCACCAGGAGAAAACGACAGACTGATGGGCCACATATAGTGTACTACGGGCCCTTCAAATGCAACATGGACATGGATTAAAAAATCAGGGAAGTAGAGAGGAAGCAGCGGAAGCGGCCACGCACGCTGACCTCTCCAAGAGTCGAACAGGCAAGCGGCTCGAAGCGCTGACGCTCGTAAGAGATGGACAAACCGGCGCAATGTTGTATTTATGAGGACTTGGAAAGGCTACAGGGCAGGTTGCATGTGTTGAACAGCTGTTGCACCCGATTCGTACATTTCCGGCAGCGTTCGCCGGGCGTATAAAGCCGCACAGCATGCAGCAGGCCAGCATATCTTGGTCTTCAACAGTCGCCAGGAAATGAATGAGCCCTAAGAGAACAGTCTGACATGTCCGAAGGCGACGGGAACACCGCGAAGCTCGCGGCGATCTCGAGCATATTTTCTGCTGGCGCAACCGCAAAGAGCGCCCCACTACTGCCGCACCCCACGATGTCTGTATCAATAGCCACGCCAAGTAGACTCACCGTGATGTTGAAGATGGTGACCTTCATGGTTGCGGTTGTTATTTCCCGGTGTGCGGGCTGGCCGAGGTGCAGGTAGCTTTATGTGGTGATCTTTGGCTCCGAGAGGGAGCTTGATTTCAGAAAAGGGAGCAATGTTCTGCAATGTCAGCACATGCAGCCGTGTCGGAAGCTGACACGCAGGTTCATCTTCGTACAGGTTTTGGACGGCAGCTGCTGCCGTCATAGGACATGACTGTTGCACACTTCACAGCTGATCGTGTAGTCCGTCAATCGAAGCTCCGGAGGCGATGCACTCATCCTCACTGCACGGCGGCGCGGCGTCATACACACTGCTCTCACACAAGCGAAACCGTGAATCACTACGCAAGCCGGGCATTACGCACTCAAGCAGGCAGCAGCAGGGTCAGGGTGTTGTTGAATTTGATCCGGTGGCTGTCCCAAACAGTCTGGAAAGAAAAGTGGGCTGGCCTGACCGTGCAGCAGGGGTCAAACTGCGGAATATCGTCGGGGGCAAGCTTTCATAGGCTGAGCGATCAGGCACGCGGCGGTGAGGCGCCATTTACATGTGCAGCTCTCACATTGAAATATGGCTGCGTGTGTCAAAGGCTGAAAGTCACTGCCATGAAAGTGCACGACCCGTTCATCGGAAATAGCAACTGATTCGACGGGGCAACATGTGCGAGTGCGCAGATGACAGGGCTGCCCGCTGCCAACGTCGGCGCTTCACCTCTGCTGCTGCGTGACCGCATATGGTGGCGGAGAGTATACTTACTTTTCTGAGACGTGGAGTCGTGAGCGCAAAGGGTGATGTCCACCTTGAAGCCTGCATGACTCAGATACGGACGATCTTACAAGCAAATTAAATGGCGGTGTTTGCCGCTGCTGTCCACGCAGCTAGCTGTGCCACCAGCGCGCAGCATTGGTGATGGCAGCTCTGTTTCCAGTTTTCGACGCCGCCACTACTGCTGCCGCCGCTGCCATTGCCGACCCTATTGCTGCTGCTGCTGCGCGGTTGAGCTGAGACCCCTGTCTCAGTTGTGATCTCGAATAAGACCCAGAGCGCCGGCGCCGGGCACAGAGCCGGCCATGACGCGCAGCCCCGCCGGCAGCGGCCACTGGTCATCACGCCTGCAAAATCGCAAGACTCTGCCGTGGGCATCTGTGAGCAGCCACGGTGTGCAACCCACCCGGCTGTTATATAGGGATAAGATGGCTGCTGGTTTTCAGGCACAGCAGCGGCAGTATCATCTCGCAGAAGATCCCGGCCAGCCAGCGGTTCGACAGCAACCGGCGGGCAATGCGGCGACTGCGCATCAGGTTGCCGAAGCTGAGAATACAACACCAACTAGGGCAATGCTACGTCTTGCAGGTGTCAGGGCAGGCGTTTGTGAGCTGACACCTTCTTGGGGCACCCAGAGGTAAAAGTAGCTGCCGTCTGCGCATTAGGTTGCTGAAGCTGACGAGACAACACCGACCAGGGCAATGGCTACGTCTTGCAGGTGAGGGATTCAGGGTATGCGTGTGTGTGCTGACACCTTCCTGGGGCACCCAAAGCTGAAGGTAGCTGCCGCCGCAGCATTCACAGATCACAGCAATACAAGAAAGGATTTCCTCGACATGCAGCAGCTCCGTCCCAACAAGGTCAGATGAGTCTGGACTGCGGCGCTTCCAGGGTTGAATAATGCCACAACGACGCCCACATGCCCGCACGCGATGACCACCTTGTGATCAGTTCTCACGTTGTCGTTGTGGGACAGCTGCTGCCATCTCGCTGTTTGAACCTTGCTGCAATTGTTTGGGGGACAATGCAGCCTTGAACCCTCAGCAAAGAAATCCTGTATTTGAAAGAGCGCTTACGTAACAACCACGTGCCAACCCAACAACACAACACTGCGCGCAGGTGCACCTCAAGACGTAAATGACTTTCAGCGTTACTGCGAATCAAACAGTGTCTGTTACATAATACAAACTTGTCGCGAGCGCCTTCAAGCAGGCCTGCAAGTAGGCATCTTTCGTTTCAAACATCAAGTGAGGTGCAGCTGCAGATCAAAAGCTTCCTGGCTCGACGCCATGGGCATCGTATTTCATTCAAATGGCAGAACATGCATGTTTTAGGGCTCCGCCTGCCTCGACGAGCGGTGCAGCTGCACATGCTGTCGCACCTAGCGCTATTGCAGCGGTATACAGCCCGACAGCAGTCATTCCTGCGGTCGTTCGGGCGAATCTCACAGCAAGTTCGAGCGCGCCCGTCTGCCATGGTGTCTGCCGCCTCCTGTGCCGACTGCTGTGGCGCCGGCCTAAGCACAGCGGCGGCGTACATTGCCCAGCTGGAGACTGCCGCGCAGCCCGGTGGCGGTGGAGACGGCAGCGCTGCGGCAGCGGCGCCGCTGCAGACTGGCACCGTCAGCAGCACAGAACAGGCCGGCGCGCCATCTGATGCCGCTGCATCCGCCGCGCTCGTGGCTGCAGGCGTCCACCTCAATGGGAAGTCCCAGGTGAGGCGGCAATGAACTTCCCCGCACTTGCGATGAGTTGCCGAGTGAGCTGCATGACACTTGAATGCATCTATTGAGACTCATTATGCCTTGAGCCGCGGTGTCACATGCGCTGCAGACCGTCGCAGCGCCGAAATTGCCGCCTTGCGGCAAGACATTCTACAAACGCGTCCTGCCGTCACCGCCTGCTATCGCATTCTCCTCGCCTGAAGGTGCGCACCCATCTTGTACGCTAACCGTCCATGCTGCGGTCAAGGCGAATGAGCCGACAGCGCTGAATGCCTCATCGCATACCTTCCTGGCGGCCGTGCATGGTTCCTCCTGCAGCGATCCATAGCGTAATGCTGTGCTCACGCGCAGGCAAGCAGCTGTTTGGCGAGGCGCTCGCAGCCGGCGGCATGCAGGGCTTTTTCCCCCTCATCGAGCAGTTCCGGTGCGCCTTCGCAAGAGCCGCAGCACATTGTGCATGCCCCAGGAAGTTGGCCTTTGAAAACCAAGACCTGAAGGCGCGGCAGTGCATCCAGAAGCGAGCAACACACTGAAAGGCGGGTCTTGCCATGGTGCAGGACGCAGGACGAGCCCGCCTTCTGCGGACTGGCATCCCTTGCCATGGTGCTGAACGCGTTGTCCATCGGTGCGTGCCGCTACTCAGGTTCCACGGTTTAGGGTTTAGCGTTTAGGGTTTAGGGTCTTTTGGTAACGCATGAGGGGGGTGCCGGGGCTGCTGGAACTTCCCATCCGGTTTGGGATGTCTGTCTGTCTCCACAACATGAACTCGCAACTCGAATGCTAGCCGGCAGCCAGCAGCCCTCGTTCGTCGCCCAAGACTTCGCCCTGGTTCATTGCCCAAGATTCCAAACGCCTGATAAATTAAATTTTAAATTATTTATCTATTATTTTCAGACCCGCGGCGGGCCTGGAAAGGGCCCTGGCGGTGGTTCCACGAGGCGCTTCTGGACTGCTGCGCGCCGCTGCCGCGCGTTGCCGAAGATGGGATCACCCTCACGCAGGTGCCATTGCGGATTCTGTTGTGATCCTGGTGAGACCCTAAGTACTTCCAGTAGACAGGAGGGAGGAGGCGGATGCATCTCACACCAGCAGTTCCCTCTGCGCTGTGGTGATGCAGCCACTTGCAGCCACCATCATGTGGACACCGCGCCAGATGCATGTGACACGGCCAGGTGCAGGTGGGCGCGACAGCCTCTGACAGAAATTGCCACTCTCGCATTGGCTGTACTTCCACAGGCAGCTGAAAGGCGTCCCATCGGGCATATTGCCCCAAGGGCGCCATTCTAGAGGTTCTGTGCCCACATCCTCACAGGCCGCCTGCCTGGCGCGGTGCAACGGCGCGGCGGTGGAGGTCGTCACCGCTGGAGACGCGGATGTGGACGCCTTCCGGCGGCACGTCGCGGCGGCGACTGCGGCTGACCACCGTCACATCGTGGTCTCCTACTCCCGAAAGCAGTTCCTGCAGACGGGTACCGATGCGCGTTGCTGCCGTTTCTGAAGGACTTTGACACCTGCAGAACCTAGGCAGCGGCTGAGGGGGGATGAATCTGAGTAGCATGCCGTCAAGGCCTACTTCGCAAGCGCTCCGTTCATCTCGCCGGGAAGCCTTCGGCAACAGAGAAGCGTCACGCCAGGCCAGCGCGGACCCGATGACGTTCGCCATCAAATGACGCCACAGCACCTAGATTCAACGAATTTTTCCAACAACTCCTTCAACAATTCTGGCCCTGCACAGGCGACGGGCACTTCAGCCCAATTGGCGGCTACCACGCAGGGCGGGACCTGGTGCTCATCGTGAACAGGGGCGTACCTACTTGCGGCCCTGCATCAAACTCAGTCATTCTCACTTGTTACTGCGCAGGCGATGGCCACTTCAGCCCTATCGGCGGCTATCACGCAGGGCGTGACCTGGTGCTCATCCTTGACACAGCGCGCTTCAAGTATCCGCCGCACTGGTGCGAACCAGACCTCTGTCGCTCGGCGCTTGGTCTGCTGCGAGGACACTGGCGTCAAGCACAAGGGGCTTGGACAGGGGCAGGCTCTTGCCCGCTTTGCTGAGCAGACGTCGCTTCGCCTGCTGCGTGCTGCACCCCCGAGTCCGATGTTGTACCTCACAGCTGGGAGCACTGCTGCGCCGCAGGGTGCCGCTGCCGGAGCTGCACAAAGCGATGTTCGAGCGCGTTGACCCGGTGCGTTTCCAGAAACTCGGATTGTCGCACCATCTGCCTGCCTGCCGCCAGTATTGCAATTTAGATCATCTCATTGATCTTCATCATGTAGTTATTTCAGTTTATTTACTGCAGCCAGTACACGCCTCTGCCCCCAGTACTCCGCCACCGAACCGCATAGATGAGAAACAGACGCTGCCGCCGCTCGACGCTGCAGGTCACCGGCAAATCGCGCGGCTACATGCTGCTGGGCGCAGAGCGGCTGGTGCACAGCGTCCTGTTTTCGCTCGACCGGCGCAACAGGTGAAAGCATGTAGCCGAGGGGCGCAGGCTTGTGCAGGCTTGTCTTCAGCAGATGCAGTGTTCATCCCGCTGACAATAGCAAGCACGCTGCTCTTGCATGCTCATGCAGGCTGGAAGTGTTGGGACTCATCCAGATACTGCATTCTGGACTGCGGAAGCTGGCGGGACATGCAGCGCGTGATGGAGGGCCCGCCGCCGTCTCGGAGTCGGGCAGGAGACAGTTGATCAAAGTTTTATGCACTCACATGCCTGTCACATGTGCAGGGGCTGCAGCGTTTCCAGGCGGGAGGGCAAAACGTACGTGCAGGAAAAAGCATCCGAACGTTTTCTCATGTACTCCCGAGGGCCTGCCGCACCTGATCCCGTGCCCCCGGCACAACTTATGAGTCCTTGGAGTCCCCAAACAAACGAAGAATCCTGTACAAGTGTGCACGTGTTCGCTTGTGCAGGGGCTGGCGGGACGTGCAGCGATACCTGGCGGAGGGCCTGCCGCACCTGATCACGCGCCACGGCGCGGAGTTCGACTCCGGCGCCGCTCTCCTGTCCGCCGCGGTCGCTGCGGCGCCGATAGCGCAGGTGCCGGCGTTTGTCGCCGCCCGCACCGACGGCGGCGAACACGGCGGCGGCCCGTGCGTCAGCCCCCAGGCGGTGGAGGCCCTCTTGAACGAGCTGAGCGCGCTGCCGCTGAGCAAGGCAAGCTGGCTTCCGACGTTCCAAGTCATATTCCAGCTACACAGCCCACTCAAATGCTGCTTCCCGATAGCAGCCCGTACATCCGCCCCCAGGCGGTGGAGATGCTTCTCAACCGGCAGAGCGCGCTGCCGCTTAGCAAGGTGCCCTCTTTTTGTGCAGCTCACACATCTCAGTCGAACTCTTACTCGGGGCCGTTCGAATGCGACTCGGAGTCCGTAATCCACAGCCGTCTTCCCTGAAACAGCTGGCTTTGCTGTCGCGCAGGTGGTCGGCAGCGCAGCTGTGGCGCAGGGCTCGGGCATGCCGCTGACGACGGCGCGCCTGACCTTCATGCTGCTGCTGGTGCCGCCCGAGACATGGGCCGCCGTTCCCGGATCTCAGGTAACCC
>JAABUW010002107.1_pt1 | contig 31111 bp, 43 predicted proteins | sample 5560081 | NCBI WGS metagenome assembly JAABUW01 (sample SAMN10711882, study PRJNA513363) | rock metagenome | isolation source: Antarctica rocks | place: Antarctica: Victoria Land, Knobhead sud | reverse complement strand
GATATAGATGACGCTACACTATGTGGCTGTGTAGGCTCGGCAGACTGGATCCGGAGCGGTGCGGCGCGGTCGTTCGTGGAATCACTTGGCTGTGGGAAATCGGGAGAAGATTGTAGGAGTTGCAAGGCGCAGGCGGGCGTGCTGTATCGTCCGTTCGAGATAATTTAAAGGTTCTTGAGCAGGTTTGTTTGGTGACAATGATCGCGACTACAGAGGCACCCAACGTCATCCTTGCCAAATGCCTTCGCTTTAGTGCTCGGCAACCGGCTGGAGGGAGCTAGACGGGATTGGGTGATATATGTACTATTTAGAAACTCTAGTAGTGTATTAGTGGCTACTTCTTAGTAGCACTATCTTAAGACTCTTGTTATACTCAAAGATATACCGTATACGCTTAGTAATAGATAGTATTACTCTATTATTAGTGGAGCCTATACGTAATAAGCTAGCTCCGCTAGCCTACTGGTACCGCCCTTAGGGCCGACCGCTATATAAGCTCTACTTCCCCGTAACCGTCTCTCCTCCTTAGATATTCGTAGTTACTTAAAACTACTACTTACTCGTATCGATACTACCTATTTATAACTCCCCTTATATTAGAGGCGTAAGTAGGGAGTAAGACTTAAGTAATATAGATTATTATCCTCTTAGTAACTATAAGCTTATAATATTACTATATATTATTAGTTATATCTGACTTTTATAGAATACTACTATAACGATTGTTAAGCTACTAAACCGACGTTATTTCTTGCCGGTTCTAACGAATAACAAAACGAAGCAGTCTATTATCACTCGATCAGGCTATCGATAGCGCTCCCATCCATTGATATCTGTGTAGGTTAACCAAAAACAATGCTCCGCAATTTTCGTGGTCGTAGTCGTAGTCGTGGTCGGTGCTGGGCACGCGGCTGACCAGCTAGGTGTCTCGATTCCAGCCAACCCGGTCCAGCCTAGCTCACCTCACAGCCATGGGAGCTAAGGCAGAATGCGTTGTCAAAATGCAGTGGAGGTTGCACAAGAAGTGGTAATTGCTCGATCGTCTTTGTGATCTTCTCTTCGTCCCTTTCCAGCTTTCGTACGTATGGACTGGCTGGATTACCGGACGCGTGTTGCCTCAAAGTTACCCGAGCGGCGCGAGGACACTGGACAAAAACAATGGAGTAACGCCCGAGAAAGATATAAATTCCTCGTCCCATACGAAGAGAATAAAAGAGGTTGCAGACAAACAAACGCCTAGCCCATGCTGTCGCGAAAAATGCCGAGCATCAAGGTCATGCTGTCGTCGCTCGTTTCGGTCACATGACCCGCGTATCGTGCCAACATAAAGACCGTCCACCGCTGTCGAGGAGAAGAAAAAGAAGGGGATCCGTGTTCCCACCCGGCCATTGCTGGCGCTCCCACATCTTGCGGCTTACTTCTCATACACTCATGCCAGTAAGGACGAACAAACGAAATGCTGTGGAGTCGTGGTCGGCGTCAGTGTCGTGGGACCTTCGTGCCATGGGGGATCGTAAGTCGTCCAAGGTAACTCGTTCGTACCATCGTCTCACTCAGTCGCGCCTTTCTTTGCTTTGCTGATGAGCCACTTGAGCACAGCATCGAGGTTCGTTTCCTCTTTGGCGCTGATGCCGTAGCAGCTAACCTCTCGATGTGTCACCGACTTCAGGTCCAGAGCTTCGATGAGCTGGTTGGTGTCGAAATGATTCGGCAGATCGGACTTGTTGCCGAGGACCAGTAGCGGGATGCCCTCCATGGCAGGCTTGGACAGCAAGAGATGAAGCTCCTCCTTGGCCACTGGCACTGCTTCTTTGTCTGCAGCGTCGACGATGAAACTAGGCTGACTGTCAATCGAGTGTACCACCGCCGGCAGAGCAGGCACGACTTACACGATCGCGTTCACGCCTCGACAGTATCGCTCCCACATCGATCGGAACCTGGGCTGGCCACCAAGATCCCAGCTGTCTCAAGTCAGTCACACAGATCTGGACAACACTCCGAGCAAGCCAAAGGGCGACACGATCTCCGCCACCTCGCTACACCAACCATCGCACTGTCGCGAGGCTGAGGCAGACAACTGGAAGACTCACCACTTCAACGTGACATGGCCTCGCTTGATGGTCTTCATGTTGAAGCCAACGGTCGGGATGGAGCTGTGCCACACGTTAGCACCGACGGCCTGGTCAGATCGTGTTTCGGATCTCGGTTTCAGATCTCGGCTGGGTCCGCTGAAGGTCGCACATACTCGATCGTGAACTCTCCACCCTGTGCCACACGATCAGCCTGCAAGATCTGGAACGTGCATCATACCGGGGGGGGGCATACCGCGAGCACTCGGAGCAAAGACGTCTTGCCGGCGTTCTGGAGCCCGATCATGGTGATGTCCATCTCGGAGTTCCTGCAGGCAGCACATCAGCACTCATCATCAACACCAATAGCTTGCATCGTCGTTGTCGGCGTCCATCAGGCGCAATAGGCGGTGTAAGCCAATCTCAGGCTGTCGCCGCCTTCCGCACATCGACAACGGCGGGCTGCCGTCTGCCTGCGAAGGAGAAGATAGACATACCAGAACAGGCTGACGAGCCAATCATACAGCCTCTGCAACAACCCCATAATGAGCGGCGACGGGAGCGAGCGATGTTGGCGCGCAAAAGGTCCAGCAAACTTGGGCCAGTCGAGTGGAAGAACAGACTGGCGTCAGGAAGATCGAGCCGAAGCCTGCGAAACCAGGTAACCCTTGATTTGACGAGTGAATGGGTGGGCGGGTCGGTGCGGGGACCGGCCGTTTGAGTCTTGCGTGCTGGACCAAAGGTAGCAGGAACTCTAAAATCGCCTCGTAGATAGAAAAGCAAAAGGGAAATATATAGATATCTCTTCTGCCCGGTGTGATTTGCGATTCCGGTGGTAGTACTGTGGTCCTGTAACGGGAAGGGAGAGGGAGGGATGCACGAGCGGTTCGATGGCGAGGGTGCGCCGCAGTAGAGTACAGGGCCTGCAGGAGTGAAACGGCTCTTCCCAGAGGTTCGAGGAGCTGCACGACGCATGCGGCCGAAGGTGAACGCTTGCCCGTGCCGTATCCCACGCTAGAGGTCTGTCGAGGAGGATAGTCGTGGTACGAATATGTCGTCAAAGTGTGAGGTCGGAGAACGAATACGAAAGGATTTGTTCGTGGTAGATAACTATTGTGCGATTCAGTACATTTACATTGGACAAGAGGGCAGATCAAAGTAAGGTGGTAGATTCGATCTTGTCGTACCTCCAGGCATCCGTCTGTCACTTCTGTCACATGTTGTCAAAAAAAGCTCTCATCTGATAATATTTTAAACTTTTCTCGAAGTGAATTCATCCTGGCCAGTTCACATGCCAATAACCTTTGTCTCTCGAGGTGCGCTTGATGTATACAGACATGGCATTTTAAGGCCTACATACCCAGCTATACAATGGCTCCTCCAAGACCGGAAAAGCGCCAAAAGACTAAGACGTGGACGACCGAATACGATACTCGACAGCGACATGCACTTTTCCGCAATCCGCCTGCCGACAAGACCGCATATCCCTCCTTAGCCGAAGCAATCCTACCACATGTCGAATCATTCAATGGTCTGTTCGCGCACCATGGCCAGCTCTATCACGCGCTCAAGGACATCGGCACTAAGACATTCCTCGATGGAAGTCCTGCCGCGCCTGCAGACGACGAGTCGGAGCCGAGGACGCGGAATAGATTGCAGATACGGATGAAGGAGGTCTTCCTAGACAAGAGCACCTTACCTCCTTCGAACAAGCTGGAAGCTGAAAAAAGGGATATCTATCCTGTAGAGTGTAGAGAGAGGCATGTCACATACCGAGGACGCTTCCGAGGTCGTCTCGAGTACAGGATTAACGATGGCGAATGGAAGGAGACGGTGCGGGAGTTTGGATACCTGCCACTTATGTTGCGGTCAAATCGCTGTCATCTGGAAGGTCTGTCTCCGAAGGCAATGGTGAATCGAAGAGAGGAGACCGAGGAGCTGGGAGGCTACTTCATCGTCAATGGCATCGAGAAGCTCATACGGATGCTCATCGTCAATCGGCGGAACCATCCAGCAGCCATTATTCGAACTTCATTCGTCAACCGAGGAGCGACGTACACTAAATACGGCGTCCAAATACGATCTGTACGGCCCGATCAGACCTCGCAGACGAATGTGCTGCACTACCTGAACGATGGCAGTGTTATGTTCCGGTTCTCGTGGAGAAAGGCCGAGTACCTGGTACCTGTCATGATGGTGATGAAAGCACTTATCGAGACGAATGACCGAGAAGTCTACGAGAGCGTTGTGGGTCCAGCTGGCAGCAAAGGTCTGGAAGCGAAACAATTTGTGACCGACCGCGTCGAGCTATTACTACGATCATACAAAGCATATGCTCTGCACAGCCGGTCAGAAACCCGAGCATTCCTGGGATCGAAGTTCCGGGTGGTGCTAGGTGTGCCAGAAGACATCACGGATGAAGAAGCTGGTGTTGAGTTCTTGCGAAAGATTGTACTACCGCATCTGGGCAGTTACGATATTACGGATACGCACAATTCGGACAAGTTCAGGATGCTGATGTTCATGATTCGAAAACTGTATGCACTAGTAGAGGGCGAGTGTGCGACCGACAACCCGGATGCTGTGCAGAGCCAGGAGATCTTGCTTCCAGGATTCCTCTTCGGCATGATCATCAAAGAGCGGCTAGATGAGTGGATGACAGCCATCGGCCTGAGTCTACGAGAATGGGGAAGGAATAATCAGTGGCCCAGCTTCACCAGCCGAGAGTTCGAACGAGACTTCTTTAGCAAAGTGGTACGCAAGACGAACGAGAACCTAGGTCAAGCACTCGACTACTTCCTCGCAACAGGTAATCTCGTCAGTCCGACCGGGCTCGATCTGCAGCAGGTCTCAGGCTACACCGTAGTGGCAGAGAAGATCAACTTCTACAGATTCATCAGCCACTTTCGAATGGTGCATCGAGGCAGCTTCTTCGCTCAGCTCAAGACAACGACCGTGCGAAAGCTATTGCCTGAGAGCTGGGGTTTCCTCTGTCCCGTACACACGCCAGATGGTGCTCCATGTGGTCTACTCAACCATTTGGCGCACAAATGCAAGATCGCTACCGCAGCCACCGATACCTCCAAGCTACCACAACTTCTATCTGGACTTGGCGTTGTCAGCACATCCGCCGCGACGTTAACCGATAGCGTTGTGGTACAGCTAGATGGCCGGATACTCGGCTTCTGCTCGCCTAAGCATGCAAAAGTGATCGCGGACAGCCTACGCTACTGGAAGGTGGAAGGCTCGCACGACGTCCCGTTGGAGCTTGAGATTGGTTACATACCTAGTTCGAACGCTGGACAGTATCCGGGCATCTACATGTTCTCCGCAGCTGCGAGGTTGCTTCGTCCGGTCAAGTATCTCCCGCTCGACAAGCTGGACTATGTTGGCTCGTTCGAGCAGCCGTTCATGTCTATCGCGTGTACTGAGCCGGAGATTGCCTCGGGGGACTCTACGCATGTCGAGTATGACCCTACAAACATCCTCTCTATCGTGGCCAACCAGACTCCTTTCTCGGACTTCAACCAGTCGCCGAGAAATATGTATCAATGTAAGTCTAATGACCAGAATATCCTGCACCGAGACACCACGTGGTTTCTGCCTAGGACATAGACTAATCCACCTATTCATTTTCGCAGGTCAGATGGGCAAGCAGACCATGGGTACTCCCGGTACTGCTTTGAAATACCGAACGGACAACAAGACCTACCGACTGCAGACCGGACAGACTCCTGTGGTTAGGCCACCTTTGCACAACGAATATGGCCTTGACAACTTTCCGCAAGGAACCAACGCTGTTGTTGCTGTCATTTCATACACAGGCTACGACATGGATGACGCTATGATAATGAACAAATCAGCACACGAGCGAGGCTTCGGCCATGGTACAGTCTACAAGGCCAAGAAGATCGACTTGGCCGACGAGAACAAGAATTCCCGTGGCCGAAGCACGGCTGTGACACACATGTTTGGCTTTGCGCCTACCGGTCTGCAAAAGGCTGCATGGAAGAACACTTTAGACGAAGACGGTTTTGCTGCGATTGGTGTCAGAGTCAAGCAGGGCGACATCATTGCCGCATCGTACACCGTCACCCCAGATGGAGCCGGAGGCTATATCAACCGGGACGGTCTCACTCACTTGCACCGATACAAGGATCCGGAAGAGGCTTTCGTGGAGGAGATCAAGCTCATCGGCAACGAAACCGGCAGCAACGATCCGTGTCAAGCAATCTCGGTCCGCTTCAGAATTCCTCGAACTCCAGTCATCGGCGACAAGTTCTCCTCGCGACACGGACAGAAAGGTGTACTGTCACAGAAATGGCCGACCGTCGATATGCCTTTCACCGAGAGCGGCATGCAGCCAGACGTCATTATCAATCCTCACGCTTTCCCGTCACGAATGACCATCGGCATGTTCGTGGAGTCCCTGGCTGGTAAATCTGGTGCTATCCACGGGCTTGCGCAGGACTCAACGCCATTCAAGTTCAAAGACAAAGCTGGCGAGACTGCTGTTGAGTTCTTCGGCCATCAGCTCAAGCGGGCTGGGTATAACTACTTCGGTAACGAGCCGATGTATTCTGGGATCACGGGTCAGGAGCTTGCTGCGGACATTTATGTTGGCGTGGTGTACTACCAGCGTCTCCGCCACATGGTCAACGACAAGTTTCAAGTCCGGACTACAGGACCCGTCACGCCGCTGACGGGCCAGCCGATCAAAGGGCGCGCGAAGGGTGGCGGTATTCGCGTGGGAGAGATGGAGCGAGATTCTCTACTCGCGCACGGCACGGCTTTCTTATTGCAAGACCGGTTGATGAATTGCAGCGACTACACCAAAGCGTGGATTTGTAAGAGCTGCGGTAGTTTCTTGTCGACGCAGCCAAGTGTGAGCGTCACGGCGGGTCCGAAACTGTTCGCCAGCGATGCTGGGAGGGTGAGGTGTCGGAGGTGTAGCAAGAAAGCTGGTCCGTGGGATCCGAAGAGCGAGTGCTGGGAGGATCGGAAGGGTGAGAAGTGGCATGGTGGTGAGGATGTGACGCAAGTTGCTGTGCCGGGGGTGTTGAAGTATTTGGATGTTGAGCTGGCTGCTATGGGGATACGGATGAAGTTTAGTGTGACGCCTTGAGAGAGAGAGGCGTATCGTGGTATTGGGTTATGGGCTCAAGACTTTCGGGACGGTGGCTGCAAAGCTGGCCTGTGGAGTCTAATGTGCCCTCGATGTATGTGCATAGCGAAGCGATGTTATACACTGTAGACAACAACCATTAGACCAAAAACCATCGTCGTCCCGCGTGTTTGTTGTTCTATGCATCGTTCAAACACCCATGCGTCCACAGAGCTCAATGTTCAGTCGGCAGTTGTCCGAGGTAGAGCTCCACGCTTTCGTCAGGAACAGGCAATCGGCAATGCAATGATAGTGATGTGGAGTAGAATTGCTCGGAGTTAAACATCCAACATCTTCATATGCATACTCAGAAGACTTCTTGTAACAAATACCTCAGAACTTGTGCACCATCTACTAAGCCTTGAAGTCAACGTCCTTTGATCCTCAAGTTGTCAACGACACCCCGTTCGATTCTATATCGACCAATATACCAGGATTCACCTCCATCATGAAAGAAGCACTCATTCACAAAGGATGCAAAGTCGAGATAATTGACTCTCCGATCCCAGAGCCAAAAGCTGGACAGGTGGTTACGAAAGTAGTCTTCAGTGGCAGCAATCCGAAGGACTGGTAAGTCGATGCCTCCTACACAGCTGGGAGAATTCCGGTCATCTGAGTTATCAAATCTCGAGTAGAGCGCTGACCTTTTCTCGATCTGCAGGAAAGTGCCAGAATGGATGCCACCAGATTACCCAGCCTTGAACCAGGGCGATGATATTGCTGGCACCGTCCATAGCGTCGGTGAAGGCGTGATCGAGTTCAAGAAGGGAGACCGAGTGGCGGCTTTCCACGAGATGCTGCAACCTGGGGGTAGCTATGCGGAGTATGCTGTTTCGTGGGCGCACACGACGTTCCATTTGCCGGAGAAGACGAGCTTTGAAGGTAAGCCATTGACAAAATCCAGCTCATGCAAACCGGGACGATGCTGATCACGATATTGTCTCAGAGGGCGCCGCGCTCCCCCTCGCCGCCCTGACCGCAGTCGTCGGTCTCTACGGCAACAAGAAGCTCAACCTCCCGCAACCCTGGTCGCCCGCACAGCAGGATATCCCGCTGCTTGTGTACGGCGCCGCATCCGCAGTCGGAGCCTACGTCGTCCAGCTAGCCGTGAAATCGGACATCCACCCCATCATCTGCGTAGCCGGTCGCGCCCAACAGCACGTCGAGTCAATGATCGACAGGTCCAAAGGCGACACCATCGTCGACTACCGGCAAGACAACGATAAAGTCGTCCAAGGCATCAAAGACGCTCTCAAAGGCCAGAAACTCGAGCACGCGTACGACGCCGTCGCTGAGCTGGAGAAGAACACGATCCAGAATATCATCCAGGTCCTCGACCAGAAGAGTGGAAAGATTACATTGGTGTTGCCGCCAAAGGGGGGGTGGGAGGCGAAGTGGGAGGAGATTCCGGAGGGGATTTATCAGGTGCCGACGAATGTTAGTGGGGTGCATAAGGATATGAAGGATTTGGGGTATGTGTTTTCGAGGTACTTTACTCGGGGATTGGAGGAGGGGTGGTTTAAGGCGCAGCCGCAGGAGGTTGTACCGGGTGGGTTGGGGGGGATTGAGAGCGCGTTGAATAAGTTGAAGGAGGGTAGGGCGAGCGCGGTTAAGTATATATTTAGGATTGGGGATACGCCTGGGGCGGGTTTGTAGTTGGAATCAATCAAGTTTGAGTCTGGTCGCCTTCTCCGAATCATGCGGCGAAGACTGATCGACCACTGGGATGTTTTGCTTTTGACAGTACCAAGCTCTGCACCCATCCCTTAACCTACCATGCTGCCCCCGCCGATACGGAGAGTGCTGGGAGTGGGAAGTAGAAAAGAATGCTGTGGGTCGTGATATAAAGCCTGAAGCAGGAGAAGTAGACTTGTGTATCCTCTCAATCATGGAGTCGCGAGAGTTGTGTCTTCTTACACATATATCACGGAGCAGATGCGACCAGGGTGAAATAAGCCTTTCGGGCCGAAATCTAGCTCCGCTGCGGGTGCGCTAAGGCAGACTGACTTCCTTCTTGGGATCGGCATGTGAATCCATCCAACTTGTCTTCGAACATATACATTCCACCATCTTTCGAAGAACGACGAAAGACCGCGACTCTTGCGCCGATATAGCGATCCATACTTCGACAATGCAGAATCGATAACACACCGAACGATCATGTTCACCTTCACCCCCCTCCTCGGCGCGCAGTCGAGGTCCCCAGCCTCGCAATCCCTCCTCGAACTCGATGGCGGCGTCAAAATCCTCGTCGACGTCGGCTGGGACGACTCATTCAACAGCACCAAGCTACAGGCCCTCGAGAAGCACGTGAGCGCCCTCAGCATCGTCCTCCTGACGCACGCGACCATCGAGCACATTGGCGCATACGCGCATTGCTGCAAACATGTCCCCGGCTTCAGCAGGGTACCGTGCTATGCTACCACGCCGGTAATGAACATGGGGAGGACGTTGATGTTGGATATATATGGCAGTAGTCCGAATGCTGCGTCTACAATACCGAGGGATGGCATATACACTTCTCCTGTGTCTGCGACGGCAGGTGATGCGGCGAATCTACTGCTGCAGGCGCCTACTGCGGATGAGATAGGGAGCTGCTTTGCTCTTATCAACCCGCTCAAGTACTCGCAACCGCATCAGCCAATTCCTTCGCCATTCTCACCTCCGCTTGGTGGGTTGACCGTGACCGCGTACAGTGCTGGGCATACGCTTGGTGGTACACTGTGGCACATTCAGCATGGGCTGGAAAGCATCATATACGCATCGGACTGGAACTTGGGGAGGGAGAATTTCTTACCAGGCGCAGCATGGCTAAGCTCGGGGGACGGAGGAGAGGTATTGGAGGCATTGCACAGACCCACCGCGTTGATATGCTCAAGTCGAGGCGTAGAAAGAGCAGAAGCGATAGCAAAAAGAGACAGAGACGCGCGCCTCGTCGGCTTGATTCGAGAGACTGTCGCGCAAGGAGGGAAAGTACTCATACCCACCGATTCCTCCTCTCGCGTACTCGAACTAGCGTTCCTGCTGAACTGCACATGGCGCGATAACATCGATGGACCACACGCGGATACTTACAGGAATGCTCGGATCTACATGGCTTCTAAGAGCAGCAAGACCAGCGTACGATATCTGCAGAGCATGCTGGAGTGGACGGACGACAATGTGGCGCGAAATGCTGAAGCTGCGATGCAAAGGGGCGACGCGCAGGGTAGCGGCTCAAATCCACTTGAGTGGAAGTTCGTACATCAGATGGAGCGGAGAAGTCAGGTTGAGAAAGCGCTTAGTAGGAATAAGCCTTGTGTCATGCTGGCCAGTGATGCGAGTATGGAATGGGGTTTGTCGAGTCAAGCTTTACGAACTTTGGCGGACAACCAAAAGAATCTGGTCATCCTTACCGAAACCGCCTGCCAGGCTGCAGAGGGCCGAAAAGGTGTTGGTAGGCAGTTGTGGGAGCTGTATGAGAGCCAGGGCCATGGAGCCTCAAAAAGCGGTGCCAAGGTGGTCAACACAGATGGACATGCTGTGGAAATCAAAGTGTCGAACGTGGAGCCACTGACTACAGACGAGAATATGGTCTACCAACAGTACATGGCCCGGCAACGACAAATGCACAGCTCCCTCCAAGGCGACACTACTCTCAACGGCGACACCACTGCCGACCTAGGTGATGATCAAGCGTCAGAGTCCTCCGAGTCGGAAGACGAGGACGAGGACGAAGAGCACCAGGGTCGTGCTTTCAACGTCTCCGCTCAGCTTACACAAAGCAAGCGGAAGACAGGCCCGCTCAACGACGCAGAACTCGGAGTTAACATCTTGCTGCGCGGTAAAAACGTGCACGATTACGACGTCCGCAACAAGCGAGGCAGGGAGAAGATGTTTCCTTTCGTTGCGCATAGGAACCGGAACGATGAGTTTGGTGATGTGATCAAGCCGGAGGAGTATCTTCGAGCTGAGGAAAGGGATGATGTGGATGGTGTAGACATGAAGGCTACCAACGGAGGCGGACCAGATGGAAATGCTCCGGTCGGGCAGAAAAGGAAGTGGGATGACGCAGCGAATGGAAAGCGCGATCGAGAGCCGAAGGTGCAGCACAAGAGAGTCAAGAGCGAAGAGAAACGAGCGCCGGATGACATTGACGATGTCATAGCGCGACTTACTGGCGAGTCTGGTGGAGCTGGCGGTGCATCGAATGGAATCGGGGAGGAAGGTGACAGCGACAGTGATGAGAGTGAATACGAGCCCGAAGACGATGAAGCTGCCGAGCCGAAAAAGATCACATTCACCACGCAAAGTTTGACGCTCAACTTGCGACTGGCGTATGTGGACTTCTCCGGCCTCTATCGACTGAACGATCTGCAAGGGTTGATAGGACGAATCAACCCACGAAAGCTCATCGTTACGGGTGGCGATGCGAGCGAGACCAGACTTTTGGCCGACACTTGCCGCGCTGTTGAGAACGGCAAAGCAGTTGGCGAGATCTTCACGCCTGTTGACGGAGATGTGGTGGATGCCAGTGTTGACACCAATGCCTGGACTGTGAAGTTGACACGGCAGCTGGTAAGACGACTGAATTGGAAGGATCTGGGCACCGACAAACCGAGCATCGCCGCCATCTCCGGCATTTTAGGCTCCGAGCCCACCGAGGACGCTCTAAAATCAGACCCAGACGACGAAGCCGCAAAGAAGAAACTCAAGCTCACCAAAGTCGACCAACCTCTTCCCGCTACCTCAACGCTCTCCCTACCTATCCTCGACATCCTCGCCACCCACTCCACAACACACCACCAACGAGCCGCCCAACCCGTCCATGTCGGTGATCTGCGCCTCGCGGAGATCCGCGCCGCCGTCCAAGCCCAAGGTCATACAGCCGAGTTCAGGGGTGGCGGGACTTTGTTAGTTGATGGGACTGTGATTGTGCGGAAGAGTCCTACATCAGGGAGTCTTGAGGTCGAGGCGGCGAATGCGGCATTAAGTATGCCGGGGTGGAGGACCAAGACGAATGAGGGGACGTTTTATGCGGTGAAACGGGTGATTTATGAGAGGTTGGCTGTTGTTGTTGGTGGGGTTTGAGGAGGTGGCAATCGGATGCAGCCCATGGATAAGGTACCCAGTATGTACGATATATCTCCATCAGCTTGACCTCGTGTTGTAAAGATCTTTTCTGCTTATCCCGATCAAGTAATTCCACCTCCTTCCGAATAAGATTTTATGCACGCCGGCCCGCTCCCGCAGAGCCTCGAGGAGTTGCTTCCGTCCGGAAAGCGCGGATTCTTGACATCACCTGCTCTTGCAGCGACGAACTCTCGCGGAAGACAATATGTGGTTGGCGGTTACCGTCGCTGCCATGTCGATAGGAAGCCGCGGAAGCATGAGGGTGTGTAATCCCACGGTAGGTGCGGTGAGCACAACAAGGTAGAAGATGACTTTTCTTCATGGCTCGCCATGCAGTGTTTTCCATCTCATATCTTTCGCATTCATACCACTGCTTGGAAGACGGAAGAGCGTTTGAGAGCGAGTCTTGCGCCAAAGACAGCCTCGAAGCATTTCATACCGACATGGCGCGGCAACGACAGATCTTGGCTCTGTGCGTATCCGCACTGCTCGGAATACTTCTACTACTTCGACATCACCTGCGCGATCTCTCAGAAGTTGCACGAACATACGCGACCTTCTACCCTCACCTGGCGCATCATCCAGAGACGCTGCATCGATACCGTCCTGCAAATAACCCACCAACACCACGACATGAGATCGAGCTTGCGCCGGCAATCATACATCAGATCTTCCTCACCGAAGGCCGCGACGCACCACTTGCGAAGTACGAAGCAGGTATCACCAGCTGTCAAGCAGTAAACCCGGATTGGACGCACTATCTCTGGACGGATGGGAATGCGACAACATTTGTCGCAGCACACTATCCGGAGATCTTACCCCACTACGAGGGCTACAAGCAGAGCATACAGCGCGCGAACATCCTGCGATATGCTTTGCTCGACCACTTCGGCGGCGTGTATTTGGATCTGGATATCACTTGCCTTCAGCCGCTGGACGACCTCCGACTTCTGTCTTTTGTGACTCCAGGCGCATATCCGGCGGGCGTGAACAATGCTTTCATCCTCAGCCGGCCGCACCACGGCTTCTTGCAGCATCTGCTGGACGGGGTGGAAAGCAGAGATCTGTTGTGGGGTATGCCGTACATCGAAAACATGCTCAGCACGGGATGCATGTTCTTCTCGAATCGGTGGATGAGCTATGTTCGATCGCTGTCAGCCCACTCGGGAGACGAGGAGAGGGTGTTCATTCTGGCCGACCAAACGGGAGACATTGAGCCGCATATGCTACGAGGCAAGGTCACGACGCCGTTGTTCACGCATGGTGGGGCGAGTAGTTGGCATGGGTGGGATGCTGCTGCGATTGTGATGATTGGGAAGCACTACTATTACTTCGCGGCCTTCTTAGGTTGTGTTTTCTCGCTTGCGGTACTCAGCATCCGCCGATGCACTAAGTCCAGACCTGTTGTGAGTCGAAGATGGCGCCGTAGCATGGACAAGACTGGCGATAGCGAAGCGTTGGTTGGGGTGAAGGAAAGGTAGCAGATCGTCGTGTCGAGCGATCACTGCAGCATATCCTTGAGTTTTTGCGAAGGCGTTTGACCATGAGGACGACAGTAACGTATTCTCACATCTCTTCATTGAACGCTTCTACCCAATACCTCTCTTCATCGACAACGCTCGATGAGCTGATCAGGACACCCCCTCTCCTTCGCCATATCGATATTTAGACACTGCGAACGCTTCTCTAATTGTACCCGGAATATACTTCTATCCTCGAGAACGACTCTCCGTCTGTAGCTCCTACTCAATTCTCTCCATCCCATACATCGTTCGTTGAAGATGTTATAATTTCGACGTCTCCTTGACCGTCCCAATCTTGAGCTTCGGCCCATATTTTTTGAGGACGGTTTCGGAGTGGTACTAATTTGGTCAACAGATTGACCTCTGAATGCCTCATATATGTTTCCATACCTTCCAGAATTGTTTCGTGGCATCCTGAGGGTGAACAGGTCAGCAAGTGTCTCGGATTTTTGATCGAGCCAAACGTTTCCACGACGAGCCATATCGTGCTTAATTACGTTTTCGAGAACCCATCTGCCCATCATGGAGGAAGGCAGATGATTGGCAAGTATCTCGGGGTCGCTAGTGAAGGCATCGGATGGACGCTTTTAGAGAGAGCCAGCGTTGCGCTTCAGCACTTACCTTGCCTCCCACTCTCTTCAAAATCTTTGCTCCACCCGGATGCTCGTCCACGAAGCTGCTCATCTCGTATACATCGCTGTCGACAATGATGTACAGTCCCTTATCGACAGTGTTGTGTTCGCTAACGTCTTTCGTGGAGAACTCCTTCGACATTATTGCGGTATTAGATTTCGATTGAAGGCTGCTCTTCCTCTGCTTGATGGTCAGATCCCAACACCAGCGACGGTATGAAAGAAAGGATGTCGTTTGTTGATCAACGATCAGGTGGTAATCAAGAAGAGGACGATTCGTCGATTGCCATGCGGAGCTCGGCCGGAGAAGACACAGCCTCGGTACATTTCACACCATCATGTGCCATGGTATTGGCATTGGCGCGCCGTGGTTGGGCGAACACGAACGACCACATGGCAGAAGTCTATCAGAATCGATCATCAAGACCTTCACAGGTCCGTTCCTGGATGGCATCCTGTATGGAGCAACAGCACACTCGACCGCACAGATGACACTTCGCGCAAAAGGCTACTACAACAACCAAGTACGAAAGCCTCCGCAAGCCGTCTCACTTCTGGGTCGCCGACGGATCCCGACGCCAGCGGCGTGGATGAAACCCGGGGTCCCGACCGCGTTGTGGGGAACCATCTTGAATTTACCCAAGCCAATCTCGACATCATGAACGCGGCCGCACACGGCGAATGCAGAAACAAGTGCATCCTCCAATTATGATACCACCGATAGTGAAGGGCAACAGCTCTGAGTCGCGGACCGTGGATCCGTTGCGGCATCCACGTCTCGCACCTGCGTTTTGATGTTTCTCCGGATGTGGATATGCCGTGCATAGAGGACCAAATCAAAAACCCGCGCGACAACTGTTTCGGCTTCAATATCTGCCTAGACAAGGAAGTCGACGCCATGCCATTCTTGAGTAGAGTATTATGGACGGGGCCGATATCTACAGCAGCTCGAGAGCAGCTTTGAGCTGGCCTTTGTCTCAGTCCCCAAACCGAGTTGTCATCATCAAAAGGCAATCTACTCGTGACATCGTCATCCCAACGGGCGTGCATGTGAATTTGTTCGGCGAATCTGCACCTTCAACCAGCCGTCTAGTGTTGCCACCGTTGCATTTGCAAGGCATGGTGTTGATCACCACCAATAGCCGAGCATTAGTCCCGCCAACTGCAGGGTCAATGCGGTATTGAGGGTGATTGGTGGTGTGGTTGTCACGGCTCGCAGAGGTACCATCCCCTCAGGCTTGGCTTCAGATGACCCCCGCATGACCCCCAGCTCTCATCTCACGTCCAAGCAAGCTTCGCTCTTTACGCTTTTCTTGTTGCTGCTTGTCGTGCTGGGCTTGCAGGTCTTTGGCGCGGCGAAACAGTTTCTTGGGTCATACTTGAATTGCACTGCAATCGCGTCCTGTCTTGCCTCCGACGAAATCTGGATCATGGATAATAAGATGGAGCACTCGGATATTGGACATCAAGAAGCGATGCGTGATCATGATGTTCTTGGGCACGGCAATGCCACGAGGGAAGATGCGATGCACTGGGGCGAGCTTACAGAGGAAGAGAAGGTGCATGAGAAGAAGCTGAAGAGGAAGATTGATTTCATGATCATGCCTCTTGTCATGTTGGTACGGTTGTGGAACACGAATGTACTCGGAGAATTGCCATGCTGAGTGTGAACGCGATATAGGTGTATCTAATGAACTACATCGATCGAAACAGTCAGTTGTGCTTCTCAAGCAATTCTCCGAGCAGGGATACTGACAATTCGCCAGACTACGCTGCCGCCAAACTGCAAGGCCTGGTGGAGGATTTGCACCTGAAGGGTTCCCAGTGTAAGAACGGACTATTGCCGACCTCAATACTATCATCTTCATTAACTGACACACCAATTCCAAACAGATCAGACTGGATTGTCTCTTCTGTTTGTCGGCTACGTAAGTGGGAGAAGCGTGGACATGCACGCGGACTCCGCTAATGATCGATCGATTAGGTCCTCATGCAAGTACCGTCGAACCTGCTCCTTAACTACAGTGGCAAGCCATCGTGGTACATTGGTTTCTGGGTCATTGCCTGGGGCCTCGTATCGGCTTTGACGTCCCAAGTTAAGAACTACGGTGACATCGTAGCATGTCGTTTCATTCTTGGGTTTGTTGAAGCACCGTTCTTCTGCGGTATACTCTTCTACCTCTCGAAGTGGTACACGAAGAGCGAGCTCAGCTTGAGGATGGCCATCTTCTACTCGGCCTCCTTGCTCTCAGGCGCATTCGGGAGTCTGATCGCCGCTGGTATCCTGAGCGGTACGGATGTCATCGTTGGCCGCATCTTTCATTGCACTAACGAGTATCAGGCTTGGCTGGCGTGAAAGGACTGGCGGCGTGGCAGTGGCTGTAAGTAGCACTAATTACCAGAGCGGTTCTGCGGCACCGAAGACATTCGCTGACCCCTCTATCTTTGTTATAGGTATATCATCGAAGGCGTATCGCATCCCTCCCTATACACAACGCACGAGAGTGTGGCTGACGCACTGAGGGCAGAGCATCACTGTAGCAATTGGGATTGTCATTGTCTTCGTACTTCCGTAAGTCGAAGCCTGGGCGACCATAGGTCAGCTTCATTCATACTAACGGATTTCCTCAGGGACTTTCCGCACACGTGGAAGCTACTCGCGCCCGAATTGAAATTCGTGGCGAATCGGCGTATGGCAATTGACGCTGCGGAAGCCGACGTGGACGAGGCGGGCGGGATGACACAGGTTAGGGGAATGGTTCTTGCACTGACAGATGTCAAGGTACATTGTTCCATTCCGTGATGATTGCAGCTAGCTGACTCGACCACCTCCAGACATACCTGCTTGCCATCATGTACCACTGTGTGACTGGTGCCACCGGCTTCCAGAACTTCTTCCCTTCGTTGACGGAGACCCTTGGTTACAGCCCTACGATATCGCTCTTGCTGGTGGCTCCGCCGTACATCTTTATGATGTTCTACAGCTACTTGCATTCTTCAAGTGAGTGCGGCTGGCTATAAGGTGTAAGCCCTCAACAGAAGAGCTTAGCTAACCATCATTCTTTCGCCTCACAGCCTCTGACAGGTTCCAAATGCGTTGGGTCTTCTGGATGTACCCCATCCCGATCGTCATCGTCGGCTGCTTTGTCTTCATGTATACCGACAGCTTCGGCCCAAGATACTTCAGCTTGTTTCTCGTGGGTCCAAACCAGCCATCTTTACCTCTTGCCCACGCTAATACTATTCTAGCTGAACTTCGCGTTCGCAATGAACTCGACGATATACGCGTGGATAGCGAGCTCAATCCCACGTCCACCAGCGAAGCGCGCCGCTGCGATGGCTTTCATGAACAGCATCGGCAACGCAGCATCGATCTGGACGCCTTTCACGTACTGGGACAGCTCGCAGCCACATTATCGTCCCGCGCTAGGGATTGTGATTGGTCTGATGTGTATAGCGGGTATAACGGGGACGACCTTGCGGTTTTACTTGGCTTCAGAAAGTACGTATGCCCGTTGTTTGAGCCAAGCTCGTGTGCTACGACAACGAGAATGGCTGCTGACATTGCCTTCTCACTAGATAAGAGATTTGAACGAAACGAGATGTCCGACTCTGAGCCCACTGAGAAGGACATGAAGAAGCTGCAAAAGACCGCCGAGATGGAGGGAGTTGACATTGCCACAGCTAGGCAGATGCAGAAAGGTGAGGTGGTTCGAGCACATGTATTTTCACTCCAGCACCATGCTAATCTTGCACAGGTTTCCGCTACGTCTTGTAAGTGGACGACGATGGGATGGAGAAGGTCACCATTAGTAGTGAGCCCGATTTACGTACGTAAGCACTCAGGCAATCTATATTGTTCTTGGTGCGATCGAGTTGGCCACTCTCCTCTCGATCAGTAACTCGTTTGCCTTGGCAACGATCGTATGACCACCCTCGCTAGGGTTTTATTGCAATGAGGCACGGCCACGGAGGTGAAGATGGTTGGTCAAGGTGTGCACGTGAAGCAAGACGTCGTCTCGGCAACAGGCGTTGTGGATTAGTGATCTGCTTGAGACGGCCTGACAGTCCTTGAACGGCTATGGAATCGTCCCGGTTTCCATGCGCATTGCGAGTGACTTGTCATGAGCGTGGTGCGTGGTTCGAACGATGGAACTCGTTCGACCAGACGTATTGAAGAATGAATGTGAAGTTCAATCGGCTTTGTAAGCACAATACGGTACGCACTGTGATCAGCTGATCACGATGTCCTTCGTCCATCTCCAACGTTCTTCAAGTTTGTTAATAAGTCGACTGATCCTCTGCCGATCTCGAGCATCCTTCAAGCCATTGAACCGCGAATACATCTGCTACCACCATGGCATTGTCCCTCTACGACACTTCTGTGCCAGTCTATATCCGCAGCCTGACAGCACTTTCAAAAGTCCTGAAGAAAAGCGAGCAATGGGCTACTGAGAACGGAGTCCCGCACGAGCGGCTGGTGATGTTATCCCGTCCCAGCGAGAGTTTCCTCTAATGTGCTAACTACTGCTTGCAGACCGAAGCAAGGCTGATATCGGACATGAATGTAGGCTTCGTCTATGGCTTTTTCGTTGACGTATTAACTTGATCGTCGACAAAGCCTCTTACATACCAGATTCAATCTTCCACCAACACTGTAAGAGCCAAAACTGGATCAATCGCTGCTTGAGAACTAGCTAAGTTTTTCCAGGCCAAGGCAGTTCTCCCACGGATCGCAGGCATTTCTGCTGTAAGCATGGAGGATAATGTGACCACTTTCAATCAACTGTACGAGCGTATCGATAAGACGCTTGCATTGCTGAAGGAGGCGAAGCGAGAGGACTTCGTTGGCAAAGAAAATACTGAGGTGGTCATCCTGGGTGGCAAATACAAGTTTTCGGCGGTGGAGTACTTGCAGGTCTTTGGCTTGCCCAAGTACGTTTAACATCCTTCAACACATTCATTACACGACTAACATTGATGTTCCCAACCAGCTTCTTCTTCGTAAGCGCTCCAGTGTTGAATGCTGACGTACCAATATGCTAACATACAATAGCATGTTACGACAGCTTACGACATTTTGCGGAAAGAAGGCGTTCCAGTTGGCAAGACTGATTTCCTAGGGGTCTGACCGCGGGACCCAAGGGGAACACATGATATAACGAGATTTGGAGATGCATCCCACTCCGAGGACTGTCAAGGCCTCAACTCCATCATCTCGACCACAAGAATATCCCCGATCCGACGTCGTGGTTAGCATCCCAGCAGGCTGTTCTTCTATTACTGCTTCCACTCTTGCGCAGCCAGCGCTCTCACATCTTCAGTGATCCCCTCTGGATCTTCCGCCGCAGCGTAGTGGCCTCCGTCGTTTCGTTCTGGGTCATGATATCAGCTGAGACCTCAGCGGCAGTTAGTTGAGCCATACCTTTGTAGAACACCAGATTACCAGTACGCTCCACCGCCCTCTTCGAGCTGGGCTCGGTATCCCAATAGAAACTCGTATACCCAAACGGCACCGTGATCCTGTTGTTCGGCTCCATAGCAAAGTCCGCGAAATGTTCATGGCGAACATTCTCGTAGTAGCACAGCATTGACGGCATGATTGTGTCCGTGAAATAGTAGATTGACGATGTTGCAAGGATATGCTGATCCCAGTACCGCTTCTTCTGATTCTCGGGCCCAGCAGCCTCGTTATACTTCTCCCCAACCCACATCATGATGGCGACAGGATTGTCGTTGAAGCCGAAACCGATCGTGTGAGGTCGAGTCCGCATTTGTACGGCGTAGCCCATGTGGTTTTCGAGCCAGTCGTCGACTCGTCCTTGTACTTCGCGCTCGCGGTCTGTTACCTCTTTTCTTCCTCGTCGACTCAACTCTGGAAGTGGACTCGGTGCGAAATTGAAGTGAACCAGCTTGCAGGAGTCCGTATAGTGCGACCCCATCCTGTAAAAGTCAAGATGGTCAACCTGCTGCTTGACATTGCTGATCATTCTCTCAGAACACTTACTCACGACCGATCCAATGAGCCCAATCGCCTCCTTGAAACATATATCTAGCATAGTGACCACCGTGTTAGCTTAATATCCCCTTCTTCACAAGCCATCGCACTCACTGAGAATAGCCCAGCTTCTTCATCAGCGTGTCAAACACTTCTGTCGTATCCTGCAGCGTCCACGCAGACCTAGGAGGCCAATCTGAGAACCCATAGCCCGGTAAAGACGGCACGACTACATGAAAGGCTGGCTGAGACTTGTCTGGAGGATTCGACAGCGGCCCCCAGACTCGATTGAATTCGTAGAAGGAGCCTGGCCATCCATGGCACATAATCAACGGTATAGCATCTTCTCGTTCCGAACGCGCATGTACGAAATGAATCTTCAGGTCCGTCGCATGTTCGTAGATAAAGTGCGGTGCGGTATTGATCTGCTTCTGGTGCTCATACCAATCGAAATCATCTTTCCACGCCTCATACAGTCTCTTCCCCCATTCGTACGTAGGACCATAACGACTTCCTGCGTCAGGTACAATCGGTTTCGGTGGAAGCCGCGTGTCCTTCAGCTTCCGCTTCAGTCTCTCGACCTCTTCCTTCGGTATATCGACGGTGAACGGCTTGATGTCGGCGTTGGCCATGTTCGAGACCTCCCCACAAGAGATTTGTGTTCAGCTCGCTGTCAAGAATACCTCATATCGTGTTGACAGCGAGTGCGCTCCAGGCCATAGCTGCCTCCGCCGACGTGCGTCACAGGAACCATAATTCCTCTACATTCTAGACGCGGTAACGCGCTGGTCTAGACGCTTTCCTCCCACAACGTCAGGCCACGCGCGCGGAGAAATGCGGAGAGACGGAGACGAGATGCACGGTTTTCCACGCGATTGGCGTCTTGCCATTCGGGTACTTGCTTTTGTGAGGAGGTCTGCCGACCATTTTTCTGTCATCGAGCCCGATCAGGGCAGGTTACTCGACTGTCACCTCCACTCTCCACGTTGACGGAAAGTCTATCACCACGACATCGTACATTAAGCTCTGCCGGTAACTCACTAGCGATCTGGGGTGCTGCTCATCTCCGCGTCAAGGGGAACAAGACTTGCTTCGTCGACCCGTCGACCCAAGGATGCTCGGTATTCATTGCCCGACTCGCTTGTCTTGACCACGCCACCGCACCTGGCTCCTCTCGTGGGCCTCTCAGACGCGTCAGTCTTTTCTTGACTTCCCTGGTTCTGGCCGGGCATGGCTCCGGACCCAGGTCCAAAAAGCATGGATCCACTGTATACCATGATCCCCGTGGGCAACCATGTGGTAAGAGGCTTGAGGAAAGTAACGCGGGGTTAGAACATTGTCTACATAACCCTCGACGATGCCCCTGCTTCCCATGCCACGCTTCCCCGGTCCTCTTACCACTTGTGAGTCTTGGTGACGGAGTGTGAACGAGTCCCAACGTCCACCCTTTTCTGACGAGCGGCCCTCGTCTCCCTATCCAACCGTTGACCATCACCACAACGACACCATGGGGATGTTCAGCGCTCTCGACAACGTCCAGGGCAGGACGCTCTACCGCCTGATGAGCGCCGCCTGCGGCTCTGCTTTTATGCTTTACGGTTGGGACGCCGGTGTCCTCGGTGGTATCCAAGGCACAGTCGAATTCAACAGCGCCATTGGCAACATCCCATCCAAAGGCCCCTTCATCATTCCCATCATTGCATCCATCTACAATCTGGCTGCCGGTGTCTGCTCGCTCCTTGTCAGTTTCTATGGAATGAGAATCGGCCGCAAAGGCACGATTCTGCTCGGCTGTCTCCTCATCTGCATCGGCGCTCTCCTGCAGGCCTCCACATACTCGATTGCTCAGATCATCGTTGGGCGTATCGTGACTGGTGCTGGAATCGGAAATATTGCCGCTGCTGTTCCTACCTACATGGCTGAAATGAGTCTGGAAGCCAAGGAGCGAGGACCAGAGGTCTCATACCAGCTCGCATTGCTGATCAGTGGTGTCGCCCTTGCGTACTGGGTCGATCTCGGCTTCGTGCAAGGTCTGGAGCAGCACCCATGGCTTTGGCGTATCCCTTTGGCGTTGCAGAGCTGCTTCGCCATCTTCGCTGCATCTCTGTTGTTCCTCCTACCGGACACTCCTCGCTGGTACTACGCCACAGGCCGTATGGAGCAGGGCGACAATGTTCTCGCCCGTCTGCACAGCCTGCCAGTTGAGCACGAGCAAGTCCAGCTCGTGCGCGAAGAGATCCTGTCCTCCCTCAAGGAGGAAGACGATGAGGGAAGTTTCAACTGGTGGCTCCTCTTCTGGGACAACTCCGAGCTCCAATTCGGCCGCCGCCTCCGAACCTCGTTCTTGATCAACTGGGCTCAGCAGTTCCTCGGTATCAACATGTTGGTGTACTTCTCCGTCACCATCTTCGCCAACCTCAACTACAGTCCGCTGTTGTCCGGGATCCTGGCTGGTGTCCTGAACACTGTGTTCGCGGTTGCTTCCTACCCACCCATCTACTACATCGAGCGCGTTGGGCGCAGAGCTATGATGATCTGGTCTGCGCTCGGCTGCGGTGTCTGCATGCTGGTAAGTGATCAGGTTTTGTTGTGTCTGCGTTGGCATGGCTGACAAAGTCCTCAGGTCTACGTCATCATCACGACTCTCCCAGTAAGCAAGCAGTCCAAAGCAACCAACTGGACCGCTGTCGTATTCATCATTCTCTATGAGATCGTATTCGCGTTCGGCTGGCTGGGAACTTGCTGGATCTACGGACCAGAAATCGCTCCCCTCAAGTACCGCCACGTCGCAGGCAGTCTCGGTGCCGCCGGCGAGTGGTTCTCCACATGGGTCATGGTTTTCGGTGGCGGAACGGGCATCGAAGCCGTTGGCCCAAAGATCTTCATCTGGCCACTGCTCTGCTGTTTCCTCGCTGCCGCATACGTCTACTTTCTGTGCCCTGAGAGTAAGTACATGCTTCGCTGTATCTCGGATGTACTTGCTAACCAGTTTCGTAGCTACCGGACGTACACTGGAGGAGATCGATGTCCTTTTCGCTCGCTCGCAAGATGTGCGCGACCGCCTCGAGAAGGGCGAAGTCGAGAGGCGTGCTTCTCATGGCTCCGCGAGTGGACCTATGGGCAGGCGAGCGTCTCAAGTGTCTGCGACAGGCATGAACAAGGCCCACTCCAGTGGCATTGAGAAGATGTAAATTGCGTGTTGTTGTCCAGAGCTTCGTGATGAGGGTGGCTAGCGTCGTCAGTGCGATGTACATACTGTATAGCGAAAGCGTCGTGCAATCAGATGCCAGACTAAATCCTACCGCCCAAAACGCCACATCGCTGAACCGGCTTCCGAACAACTTCTGGTAGTTCTGTTTGGATAACGTCTGAGTCGACCAGATCAAGAATGTTGAATGCTGCAATGTTGTCAAGGATTGCACCAGTTGAAATCATGAGAGAGCGCGGCGCTTGTCGAGTCGATCTACAGTATCTCATGATCACCAGTAGTCATTTGATTCGTTCCTCACTGATACATGCGGCCAAGGCGCTGGAGTCGATAGCGCAGCGAAGATCAAGTCGTCGTGCAGCTGACTTCACCTTGCGTAGCTGCATACAGATCTTGCGAGTACTTCGTCCCGGATTCGAGACTTATGCTGCCAATATCATGAGATCCATAGTGAGGGTGCTCTGTGGTCTCTGTGCACTTTCAGTGCTGTATAGTGATACAGTGATCGTTGACAGATCGATATGTGACTGATGATAGGTGCAGCCTTAAACCCTCTTCGATGCATCGGTGTGCACACTTACTTTTCCAGACCACGTCTTGATGGTTTTTGTTCGTCTTGAAATCGTTGCGGAGGGACTCGGGCAGTCGATCATGCGAAAGGCAGCGGGTACCGCGTACCTGCGTACGGGCACGCATGCGTCTCAATGTCAGCAGTGGGCGTATCGTTCGATCCGTGAATGGTGTGTTGGCTAAGACACTGCTGTCATTGAGGTGATGATGAAGAAGTCATTCTATGGTCAGGTCGAACCCAACGACAGACTCCTGCAGCTATACTTAACCGAGTCGCACGACATCCTCAAGGGATGGAGATGAATTTGAACAACGCGTCTCCAAGTTGGTCCGCTTCAAACTGACCCGACCCACGAAGGAGTGGTGACTACTCCAGTCTTCGTTCTTCCTGCCCGGCGATGCGTGTTCTGATATGTTGGGCACTCATGCGGACACATTACAATGACCATTTGCTTTCGTCTGGCACACTTTTTCCTCGAAGGGCTCTCGATTGGCTCGATCCCACGAGAATCTTGCGGTTGATTCAAAAGGCGAAAGTCGAACACTGGCGCTGTGGGTTGGAAGCAGAGCATTCGCCACGTCGTCCGTAGCTTCCCAGGCCCGACGAGACAATGATCGAGCGGCTTGTGTACGAGGGCCGCAAGACGGTGGAGTTCATCGAGCGTCCAAGGATGCTAGGTTCCTTGGGTATTGGGTACATTGCAGGACGTCTCGATCTGCTTGCTCTTATGGTCCCCCTCGTTGCCGTCGTCGTTCTCATATCAGACACAAACCAGGGAACTCTTTTTACTTACTTCAGCCCACGAAGACCTACCTGCTGAGTCCGCTATGCGTAGATACTTGTGCGTAACGGCCGAACGGCCTCGAGGCACCCATCGTTGCCCGCGCCGGCTCTCTATAAGCGTTGATGGCACATGAGAGCATCTGCAAGCAGATCGTTGACTCTCGAGAAGTATGTAGCATACTGTGGTAGTGTCCGTCCTTGCTCGGTGTGTCGAGAGACAGGAGTCCTCCATCTCTAGGAGACGAACCCGAGCGGGCTCTGGGAAGCGTTCAGGCGCGAAGTGACGAGTGCTGGCGAATGCGAACTATGACGAGAGTGGCAACATGTCCGTGGACGCATCGAGCGGCACGAAACAAGTTCAAGGACCATCCAGCCCCATCTTGCTAGGGCTTGGTCCCGAGACCTGGTAGGGCGGATATGAGGCTGCAAGTGAGTTGGAAGGATGCAATATCAGATCATTCATCTTACGAGCGTATCTGTAAGAGTGACGCTGCGCGAACGGTCTGTTGTGCGGAGATACATTCCAAGGCCTCGAGATGGTCATCGAGATGATCCGAGTCCGCGAACTGCCGTGGTAGCTTCGGTCTCTGCAGCGGCAATAGCCAGCATATGCAAGCCTCAGCTGCCAGACGCTACGCCACAAGGCAATTGTCTCACCGGAATGACCAAAGCGGGGATCATCAAAGCAGCCCTATGCGAGTGATTGAACAAAGACCATGCGAAGCTTACCTCAACCTGGTCTGGTCATACTCGATGCATGCGGGTGTGGTGCAAGGATGGAGTTGTGCATATCGTCCCCTCTTTCTTTTTGACTTCGGGGCCATCGCGTCCTCGAGTCTGACCGCTGGATAGTGTTCATTCGCCACACTGTATGAAGGAAACTGCGGCCCCCGAACGGCCCGCCGTCGTCTATAAATCCGCCTCCCCGTCGATTGACGGTTGAGTTCGATAGTGTCTTGCAGCTTGAGGAGCCCCACAGCAGAACGCTTGTGGAGAATTTCTGGACGGGGAACAGGCGGTCAGGCCCTCTAATGCAAGTGTCCTTGAAGTGGTGAAGACTTCGGGATGGGTTCGTTGGCTGAGGACGATTGGGATGAGGAGAAAGTACAGGGGACTAGTGCTGCCGTGATGGTTAGGACTACTGCCGACCTGCAGGATGATTATGAGCCGGGTATGCTAATAAGATTGCTGAGTACCGTACTGCTGCAGCTACGAGCTATGTCCCACAACCAGCTGCCGCCAGATGCGACGCGTTGATGGTTCGAGGGCGATCAGATGTCTTGCCCGCCCAAGTGAAGCTCGTTGTGCTGTAGTTGTTGCGTTCAGTGAAGCCTCGTCGCCGTCAACCGCCCACCAAGGTGACTGTGGCCGGTGAGACGATGCGGTGAAGCGCGTCTCGGCAGCTCATCGTTGGCTCGACGGCCGCCTGCAGTCCTGTGCTCTACAGCTGAGCCTGCTCGTGTAAGATACAAGGAGCTCGACCGTGATAAACGAGATTCAATGAAGAGCCTCGTGAACCAATAGCGGGTGGCGAAAGACGAAGCAGGAGCTTGCCCGGGGGATGTGCCTGAAGGGTCTTGGCGGAAGCGTTGGTGCCTTCCCTTTTACAGCTTGCTACAACAACCCAATCTTCGACCCACCACAACACTACCCTGGTGAACGGCAGATTCGCGCCTCCCTTCACCGTCATCATCCCCCTTCATCACCGCGCGAGCTGATTCGCTTCGCGGTCGTGATTCGCCCATCCTCTGCACGACCATACCACAGCTGCGGAAGAGCTGCTGCTACCACCCTCGAGCACGCATCCCACAGCGGCTGCACATCCCACACACAGTGGGCCGACAAACCTCGTGTAAGTCTTCTGACAGAACAAGAGCAGTGGCGCGAGCATACAGAGCACCTGCGGGGTGGGTCTTCGGGGTGAGGGCCGTCTAAGACTGCAGGCATGCGCATATGCAGCCTCGCATGTGTCGACGGTGGGAAGCGCAGCCTGCCGGTCAATGCCGCAGAGCCTTCCTGGGTCGCTGGCAGCTCCTATTGGAGCGCGCCGTTGACGGACCTCCTGCTGTCGTGCCCTGCACGGGAGATCTCCACCCCCAGGCTCCCTGCAAAGCCGCGCTCGCATTCAAAGGTGGAGCAAGAAACTGACATGCAACAACAGCAAGCTCAGCATCCCTGCTCCATCCAAGATCCAGCTGAGGACGACGTGCTGCTGCACCATCACCTCACCCTCTTAACGTAGACACACGTTACCATCATGGGTAAGTCCGCATTCTCCATCACTCCTTCCAACCTTTGGTACTCGGTCGAGTTTGGCTCAGTACCTTTGCCTTTCATTGAGAGCCATACTCAACCTCATTTGGGAACGCCCCGCTTACACTCACTGCTACAGACGACACCTACCGCCCACGCGACGTGAGTAGCTTTTTGCGTTTTTCTCTTTCTTCACATACTTTCAAGACTCGCGTGACCACAACCATGGTGCCCCGGACTCGGGACTTGGAGCGGGACTGGACAGAGTGTCTCGGATATACGAAGAAGACCTCGTGGTCGCCACATCGGGTGTACTGGCAGGGGCAGACAATGGAGATTGGAGAAGAAAAAGTGAAGAGAGTCTCAGGCCGATGTCCATCATCAGACCTCTCCTACCTCGATAGCCAGCCTCGGACTATACAGCAGTGACTGTAGTGGCCTCGCCGGTGACGTCGGTTGTGAGAGCTGCCGCCAGCGCTCCTAGGCCACATTCTGGAGGACATACCACCTTGGAGCTGGCCCTGGCCGCCACCACCTCTCTCCAAGATCACTATAGCCTGCAGCGGGCCATAGCATTGACTGTGCTGGCATCGCACCCTTGCGAGGTGTGGTGATGGGGCAAGATGGCCACCTACCAGCAATTTCGACGCACATCCATCCTGGCTATGGTCCTGGCTGGTTGCCATGTTCCTGGCTACGTCATGGGGCCTCGCCTACCCTTACCACGTACTGTAGTGGCGGCGTCGCTGTTGTAGGCTTGGAGAGCCGGCATAATGGCCTCGCTCAGCCAAATTCAGCGCCTATACCATATGGTTTGGCCCTGGTCCGTTGCCTCTCACCTCTGCGCTGTCCAGAGATGACCAGGGGGTATATCACTCGCTGTAGTGGCGGCGTCGCTATGGTAGGCTTGGAGAGTCGGCAGTATGGCCGTGCTCAGCCAAACCCAGCGTTGATACCTTGCTCCTTGGTCCTGGTCCGGTTCCTGTCTTCTCCGCGCCTTCCAGATATGGCCAGAGGGTCTGTCACTCACTGTAGTGGCGGCGTCGCTGCTATAGCCATGGGGTGACGGCGGGATGGCCAGGCCTGGCCATTCTCAGCGCCTCTACCGTATATATTGGTCCTGGTCCGGTTCGTTCCATCTCCGCGCCGGCGAGAGTATGGCCAGGGGGTATATCACTCACTGTAGTGCCGTCGCCCTTGGTGTATCTTCTGGGAACTGGTTGTCTGGACCTCTGGTTGCCATAACGCTCGGACCGCTGGTCTTGGCAGCGCCATGGTTGCTTTTTGAGCTTTCTGCCCCTTCTCCTTCTCCTTCATCACAACATCAAACATGGAGCCCATCGGCGAGACCCTTGCTCGCCTCAAGCGCGATGCGGAGATCATGCCTCCTCCGCCCACCACCATCCGCCCCCCTCCCACAGGGCCTCGCGTGCGTGCTGCCACTACAGCGACTGATCTGACCATGCTGACACCCTCAAAGCGCAGGAGATCGCGTTCGCGCAGCCGCTCGCCAGACAGGCGCGACCGATACGAGGACTCTCGTTCCCGCTCTCGTGACCGCTACCGCGGACGTGAGCGCTCTCCTACTAACGGCCACTACGAGTCGAGGGGATACGGCGGCGACCGCAGCCGTACTTCACCACAGATCCGCTCAAACGAAGAGCGTAGCCAGAACAAGGCGGAGATGATGAACAACATCAAAGAATCCTCCCAGCAAGACCGTCGTGTCTACGTCGGCAACCTCCCCTACGACGTCAAGTGGCACGGCCTCAAGGACTTCATGAAAGAAGGCACGTTTTACCAAGCCCCTCACTTCACACCCACAACAACCGCTGACACAATCACAGCCGGCGATGTCCTCTTCGCAGACGTCCTCCTACTTCCGAACGGCATGAGCAAGGTAATTGGTGTCCTGGCTAGATAATTGGCTTTCGTGGTCGCTTTTGGGGATAGATAATTGACGGATAGGTTCTTTGTCCGGTTTTTAGGGATGCGGGTAAGTCATGTTTGCTCATGCTACATCATTGGCAAATCACTGACTCTCTCACAGAATTGTAGAGTACGCGAGCAGAGAGCAGGCCCAGGCCGCGATCAACACCCTGTCGAACAGACCAATGGGTGGACGCCTCGTCTATGTGCGCGAAGTAAGTGCCTGACCTCGCACTGCTCCCAAACACAGTTCACTGACAACATCAGGACCGTGAGACCGAACCACGCTTCCAGTCTGGACCACCAGCAGGAGGCCGCGGCGGATTTGACGGCGGTTACGGAGCCCCACGCGGCGGCGGATACGGCGGTGGATACGGCGGTGGAGGAGGCATGGGCGGAGGAATGGGAGGTGGCGGACGTCAGATCTTCGTCTCGAACGTTTGTGATCCTACACCCGCTTTACAGCCTTTACTGACACATCTAGCTTCCGTTCACTGTCGGCTGGCAAGACATGAAGGATCTCTTCCGCCAAGCTGGTGAGAAAGCAAATGCCATGTGACGTCACCACACAATTACTGACCTCCTCCCAGCCCAGACAGGTTCCGTCATTCGCGCAGACGTCCACCTCGGCCCCGACGGGCGTCCCAAGGGCTCCGGCATCGTCGCGTTCGACAACCCCGATGATGCGCAGAACGCCATCGCTCAGTTCAACGGCTATGACTGGCAGGGTCGCGTCCTCGAAGTTCGTGAAGACCGCTACGCAGGCGGCGGCCCGGGCGGTACACCATATGGCGGCCGTGGCGGCTTCGGAGGTGGCTTCGGCGGAGGTCGTGGCGGATTCGGCGGCGGATACGGAGGAGGAGGCTACGGCGGTGGTCGTGGTGGATTCGGCGGCCCGCCTGGTGGTTTCGGAGGGCGTGGTGGATATGGAGGCGGTTATGGAGGTGGTCGTGGTGGCTATGGAGGAGGTGGTGGCGGCTATGGTGGTGGAGGATACGGCGGCGGCGCTGGAGGCAGTGCTGCCTACTCTGCTCCCCCGGCAGCTGCTCTTGCACCAAATGCCTTCACCGACTTCGCGACATCCGGCACCGAGCCGAGCCCGACGATCTACGTGCGCAACGTAAGTCATCTCCCTCCCAACCCTGACATGCACACACTAACAGAATCATAGCTGCCATGGTCTACCAGCAACGAGGACTTGGTCGAGCTCTTCACCACGATCGCTAAAGTCGAGCGCGCTGAGATCCAGTACGAGCCCAACGGTCGCTCTCGCGGCACCGGCGTCGTCGAGTTCACCAACCAGGAAGACGCGGAGACTTCGATTGCCAAGTTCCAAGCGTACAACTACGGTGGACGTCCTCTCGGCCTGTCGTACGTCAAGTACCTCAACCAGGGCGGCGACAACATGGAGGGTCAGGAGGCGACTGGCGGCATGCAGGATCAGATCTTGTGATCTGCCCAGCAACCACTACACTCTACCTCCGGCTTCCCACTCGACCTTGCCTGCGTCACCGTTCCTCAACTTACGACTGCTGCTGTTCCCACGGCTCAGTCTGTATCATACCACCATCCCATGCATCAGAGTGGCCGGACACGCCCTCAAACTCATTTCACGACGGTTCCAAGCGGGGAAAAAGCGACATGGCCTGCTGTTTGTAACAATAGGTGGAACATACTGCGACTTCTCAGCGAGCTTGTGATTTGAGACGGATTGATCATGGGAGAACTCTCTGAAGCGATTACCAACCACATGCTTGAAGTCTAGCTGGTGTTTGCAGGCCCGAATTGCATGCTTGTTTGATACGAGTAGCAAATAGGTAGCATCATCAATCATGAAGCTAGCGCGTTCATCATCCATTCGTAGACCTG
>JAABUW010002104.1_pt1 | contig 31140 bp, 23 predicted proteins | sample 5560081 | NCBI WGS metagenome assembly JAABUW01 (sample SAMN10711882, study PRJNA513363) | rock metagenome | isolation source: Antarctica rocks | place: Antarctica: Victoria Land, Knobhead sud | reverse complement strand
ATCGAATTGCGCAAAAATTGTATTGTAAAAAACAAAAAATATAATTTAATCAACAAAGTCGATTAATAATTACAACAATTTATAACAAATTACGCTATCTTTGTAGTTAAGATTCCAATAGCAACAAAAGCAAATAATATAGTTTTTTTTGTATAGTTTGCTATATTGCGTAAAAACAATATTGTCGAAAATAAACTACAGTATTTGCACAAAAGCGTTAACTATAATAGAATATTGTTGTTGCTACTTTGACAATATAGACTTAAGATAGTTTGTGTTCGAATAATATTAAGTAACAAGTATTTTAAGAGAAAGAAACTATTAATTGATATTAACAAATATAAATACTATTGTCTCGACAATTAAAAGAATAAAGTACAAACAATATTTAATCGAGACAAAAAATAAGTAAAAAATATCAATTAAAAAGAAAATATTTTTATTGCGAATTGTAACAGTTGTTCAAAAAATTACAAAATTAATTTCAAGAGATTTTTCGAATAGAATCTATATTTGTTATAAGTTTAGAGTCTATCAATATTTTTAATAAAAATTGTAAAAAAAGTTGAGTTTAAGATCTCTTTTTAATATATTTGCAATACATCTTTTGATTTTGTTTAACTAATTAATAAAACAATTCTTCAAATCGTAAAAATAGAATACTAAATCTAAAATTTTAACAAAATAAGATTCGAGAGAGAGTCGAACTACAATATCGAAATAATAAAAGATACAATTTCTTTTGCAATTGATTTTGTGCAGTCGCTAAAGTATATTGTTGAAAAATAAAATAATTTCTAGATAGATGTTGAAAAAAACGTTAATTTGCTAAAAATTGTATTAAAAATATTTTAGTATCTAATATTTTTTGTAGCTAATCTATTTTCTGTAAATGCGCAAAAAATTGTTGTAGAAGAGATCGAAATTGCTATCTAAGCTTGTATTGATAAATATAAAAGAATATTTTGCTTTAAAGTATTGTAAGTTGTCGCAAGAGATAAAAGTATTTTAAAACTACTTTTTTCAATAATCAAGATAAAAAACTTTTCAAATTAGAGTAATATTAAAATATAAAAAGTTGTCAAAACTATAAAAAGAATTCTCGATACTATAATTAATTTAGACAACAAATATTTTTGTTGGAAAAATATTAAATTAATATTGAAAATATTGAACAAAGACTTTACAAGTTTTAAAAAAAAAAATTGTTAAAAATAAATTTTTTGATCGAAGTCTTGCAAAAGCAGAATAGAATTTTTGAAAAGTTTTGTTTAATTAACAAAAGCTTTAAGCTCGATTTAGAATATTTTTAAATTCTCGATTGAAACAAAATATTGTAGCTTTATACTATAATTAATGCTCTTTATAAATATCTCTTCTTGCATATATGCGTAATTCAAAATATTGTCGAAGTTGAAAAAATAGTGTTGCAAAATTATAGTACTGCAATTATATCGACAAAGAGCAGACAAAACACAGTTGTTGTATCAAATATATTAAAAAAATTTCTTAATATAAATAAATAAATTGGCTTTTCAAGTTATATAAAAAAAAAAAAAAATAGATATTGTAGTTTTAAACTCTATTGTTTGATTTCTATTCTAGACAAAGCTATTTTGTCTAATATATTGCAAAATTGTTAATTAGAATCTTGAGATTCTCTTTGTTTCGAAAAAAAAAAGACGAAAAATAGAAAAACTAAAAATTGCTATATATAACAAAAAGCGTAGCAATCTATACAACAAAATTGTTTGTATTTTAGAATCGACAAAGAATATAGCAATTGAAAATATTTGTTATTAGAAATTAAGTTTTCGATTTAACAAAGTTTAGCTTTTTAATGCAGTTGTCGATCAACAAAGCGCGTCAATTTATCGCTATATAGTTATTGCTAAATCTATCGCGAGAGAGAGAATAACGCAAATATAAGAGATTGCACAATTGTTGTAAAATCTACTTTCGAAATATCAAATATCAAAAATAATTAATTATTTTTTGCAAAAATAGAATATTCGAAGAAGAATTAAAGAGTTTTTGCGCATCGAAATACTCTATTAACAAATAAATAGATATTAGTTTAAAATATAAATGCAAATTTATTGCAATTGCAACTAGAGATAAAGATCTAGACAATAGTATTGTTTGCAATATAGATTCAAATATTATTTGTAGCTAATAGCAAAAAAGCAATTATAGAATTAATATAGAAGTAGAAAGCGATCGAAAAATAACAAAAATTAGCAGAGATAATTAATAATATATAGTTGATTTTGTTTTTCGATTAAACAATATTGTAGAAATCTAAACAAATTCTTGCGTTTCTTTAATGTCTTTGTCGAGACTAAGACAAAAAATTATAATTTTTAATAGAAATAAAATTGTTTTCTATATCTAAAGAGAATGCGTTGCTATATTTGCAATCTAACAAACAAGATCGACTAAACAATTTGAATAAATTGTTATTGCATAGAGATAGATTGTTTTTTTCTCTATTTGTTAGCAATAAAACTCTTTGTTTGTTAATAAACAACAATAGAAAAAATAACAAATAACAAATATTGCAGTCGATACTATTTGCAAACAATTTTCGATTTTCTATATTAATATTATCGATAATATAGAAGAAAAAGTCGATATTTGATAAAATCTATAGAGAGAACAATGTTTTGCTAAAATATTTGCAAAAATGTTCAAAAATATCAAAGATTTTATCTCTATTCTATCTATATATTATTGAAGTTCGACTTTTGATATTAATATTGCTTCTATATTTTTGAGTAATATTTAATAAATATTTAGCAACAACAACAGAATATACGACTTAAAACGTTTGTTTAAAAAACACAATTAAACTATTGTTGTTAATTGTCTAGAGTATATTAATATCTAAATTAGAGAAAAAATTAATAATAGAATACTATATCGATAAATCTTGAGAACGTTTTTACAAACAACAACAACTCGACAGAAAAACTTCGATCTCAAAAAAGAGAGCTCGACAATAGCAAGAGATAAAATTGACTAAATAGAGAAACAAAAAATAGAAAGAGAAAATTGATTTTTGAAAAACACAATATTGAAACTTAAAATAGAATATTTGAAAATAGAAAGCACAAATTAACGCGTTGTAGCAAAACAAACAATTAGATTGTTTGCAACTTTAAAATTTGTTCTAAAATAATTAGAAAGATAGTTACTCGAAACAGCTATAATAGTTTTGAAATATTTGTTTTCAATTGTTTTTTGTAAATTTGAAAGATTTTCGATTTAAAATAGTACTTTTTGCATAAACAACAATAATAGAATAGTAAATACAAAATATCGAGTCTAACTTCAATTAAGAACAAAAAAATTTTAAGTATTTTACAAAAAAATATAGATATAGAAATTCGATCTAAAAAACAAAATATTAAATTTCGAACTTGCAATTTTAACAATAATAAAAAATAGAAAAAATATATTAAAAATCGAAGAAAATTCGATATAACGCGAAATACTGTTGCTAAATAGCAACAAAAAAACAGAGTCGAAATATTAAATGTTAGAATATTTTGTTTTTTTAAAAAACTTTTTAATTTTGAGCAATTTGTCGATTTTGACAAACTTTGTTTTAAAAAAAAAATTAATTCTAAAGAATTTGTAGACAAAACAATATAAAACAAAAATACAATACAAAAATCGATATCTTAAATAGATTAAAAACTAATTTTAGCAATATTGTTTCTACTTATTGCTAAACTCGAATTAATAATTGAATAATTTTTCTTTAGTATAAGAGTAAAAAAGCAAGATTGTTAAGAAGAGACAAAAGATATAATTTCGATAAAACAAATAATATCGACAATTAAAGAGATTTCGAATATCTCTTGATTGCAATAGAGACACTTAGAATTGCAATTGTCGAAATTGAATTTCGCAAATAACAATAAAAAGAAAAAATTGCAAAAACAAAATTCGAAAGCAAACAAAAATAGAAGTTCGAACAATATTATTGTTGCAAAAGATTTCTTGAAGATCTTCTAAATATATAAGAAGTATCGAAATTTCTTATCGATAACAATATTGATTTCGAGAGAGAATATTTTTTTTAAAACAATTTGTAAATATTTGCGCTCTTAAAAAGATTAAAGACTATAAAAACTAAAAAAAAATAGCAAATATAAAATAGAATCGAACAAATTAATAACAAACTCGTATATACTCTCGACAAAAATATTAATTGCTACAAAAAAAACTAAAGAAATTAGTGCGTTATCGAACACAATAGAATTGTGCAACAAATTTTTGTTAATTTAATCTATTTGTTCGACTCTAAAAGTTTGTATTCTAACTCTTTTATTTATATTAATTTTTTGTTGTGCTTTCTTTTTAATTGTCTCTTGTTCGACAAAATCAATAAACTTAAAAGAATATTTTTTTTTCGATTTTAACAATAGAAAAGCAAATATTAGAGATACAATAGAAATGCGCTATATAATAGTAGTTAAACAAAAATGTCTAACAGATTGCAATAGACAATTTTAGAAAAAATAGAAGTTAACAATTAATACAAACAAAAACTAACAATAATAGTTATTCTTGCGAGCAAATAATAAAAGCGATAGAAAATCGAAAAAAAAATTTGAAGAAATAAGAATTGTTAACAAAGAAACAGAAAATTAAGAGAAAATTAACAATAGAAAATTATAATTTAGCAAGTGTAGCAAGCTTGACAATCGACAAGATCGAACAAATATTTTAAATTAGAAGAATTGCAATAAAGTTAGTATTGCTAATAGAGAAATTGTATCTCTTGAATTTCGAGATTGCAATTAAAACAATATAGAGCAATTGTTCGATTTGTTTCTTAACTAAAATAAAAGAATTATAGATTAAATAGACAAACTTTGTCAATTGATATATATATAGATTAATACTATTTTTAAGAAACTTAATAATTTAGTTGTTTTAATAGCATACAATTCGATTGCAATTTGCAATTGACGCTTCTATCTTAAATTGCAATATTGTCGAATTTTGCTATTAAAAAACTAAGATATTCGAGATTCAAATATAGAAAGCAATACAAAAAATTGTACAAGACTTTCTTTTGCACTAATAAGATGCAATTTAGTTTAAAAGAAAATAAGAAAGAAAAGAAAACTAATTAATAGATAAAAACAATAGTGTCGATTGTTTAAGTAGTAGTGTCTATAATATAGAATAGTAGCAACAGAAAAGAGCAAATACAAAAAAAAAAAAATATTAAAACAATAGTTAAATACACAATATCGTATACAAGTCTAACAATATTATAATAACTATATAAGAACAAAAGATTATCGCAATAATAGCAAAAAGACTTTCTATTATATAGATTCGACGAAATTCGATTCTTAATTGTAAACACAAATCTTCTAAAGTAGATTAATTGCGCGTTCGAATAACTATATATAATATTTGCGCGTTTGTCGATTCTAATTCTTCGCTCTATATTATAACTCTTAGCGATTAACTCTTAGCAATTAACTCTTAGCAATTAACTCTTAGCGATTAACTCTTAGCAATTAACTCTTAGCAATTAATTCTTAGCAATTAACTCTCTCTTATTGTGTTTGTTTTAGATTAATCTACAAATCTAATAAGTTCTAGACTATACTTTTAACTTTAATTCTTAATCTTTACTAGTTGTTAATATTATTAATAAAACTTAACTCTAAGCAAATATATATTTATTACTTAAATTTTCTTTTTATTTATAACTTTAAAGTTTATTAACAATTAATTCTAATATAAATTTAATCTTAAATATTATTATTTATTTTATTAAAAAATTCTAAAATTTACTAGCAATTAACTTTGCTAGTAATTAGTTATAATATAAATTTAATTCTAATTTTTTTTATTAACTTTACTAGTTGTTAATTCTAATAAATCTTAGTTATAAATATTATTATTATTTTTATAATAAAATTCTAGAATTTACTAATAATTAACTTTGTTTATAATTAATTATTTAAATTATAAAGTTACTAATTATATTAGATTAAAATTTATTCTAATTAAATATAATTTTTAACTTAAATATTTAATTTTATTAATAAAATTTTAAAGTTTACTAGTATTATAATTATATTATAAAGTATTTTAAAAGTATAAGTTTAATTAAAATTAATATATTTTTTCTAAATATAAAAAGATATTATAGAAAACAAAGAAAGAATAAAAGTATATAAAGATATTGTTAAAAGCAATAAAGAAACAATAATATATTATAGTTCTTATATATAATATCTCTAAGATATAATATTTGTTTTTTAAAGTTCGAAGAAATATTGCAAGAAAACAACAATAAAGAATTAAGAATATATAATATCTCTAAGATATAGAATAGATTAACTTAGAATAATATATATTTCTTAAAGCTTAAAGAAGTGTTGCAAGAAGATAGCGACAAAGAATTAAGAGTATACAATAGTTGTTCTGCAAAGTATTGCTAAGATATAGTAAAGATTAGTACGAAATAAAGTGCGCTTCCTAAAGCACGAAGAGATGCTGTAGGGAGACAGCGACGGAAGTACAATAATATATAATTTTCCTTCTGCGAAGCATCTTAGCGACATAGTGTAGATCGACTTGGAATACTCTGCGCTTTCCGAAGTACGGAAAGATTATGTAGAGAGGCAGCGAAGAAGAAACATGGATGTATAACAGTCCTCCAGCAAGATATCTCAAGAGTATGGGGATAGATTGGTGTTCGGTGACATGAGCTAATCCAAAGCACGGAAATGTTCTGTAGGGAGGCAGCGACGGAAGTACAAGAGTGTATAATGGTCTCCTGCGAAGTATCTTTAAGACGTAGAGTAGACTGGTTCAAGAAGACATGCGTCCAGAGCATAAGACCAAAGCACGAAGAGGTGCTTTAGGGGCGGCAGCGCCGGAGATGCAAGAGTGTGTGGAGGTTCTCCAGATGTCTTAGAGACATGGTGTAGGTTGGCATCCGGTAACGTGTGCTTCCTAGAGCATGAAGAGATGTTGCAGGCAACGGCTGAGAAACAAGTGTATATAATAATCCTCCTGCGAAGTACCCAGGCATGGTGTAGGTTATGGGTAGCCGTGAAAGTAGTGTTGGAACGACTGCGACATCGTGATTCGCGAGGGCAGCGAGCGCCATTGTAGGCTAACGAGCGGGTCGCAAGCAGACAGTGTACAGACTCGTTTGGCGTAGCTCTCCAAAAGGAAGTTGGTCGCCATGGGATTTGTGAAGATAGCTCTGCTCTACAGTCTGCGTGCTCTGCGGCGGCAATGAGTGGTGTAGATAAGCGGCGGGCGGATGGAGTGGAGAAGGGCTGGCTTCGTGGATCGCCGACGCAAGACTGATGTAGGAAACAGGGTATAAGGTTGCAAAGGTTCGGTGTGCTGCGCAATTGCAGTGTATGGTATTGGTGAGGGCGGAACGGACGGAGCAAGAAGGAGCTGGCCTGCAAGACAGGTCCGGAAGTGGGTATGAAGTAGTAAAGGATGGGCTGGAAGCCACCAACTGGGACGCGAGCTGTGAGTACATGTCAAAGCTTTGACGCTGGGGATAAACTCTCACCGAGATACAGCACAGGTCCTCCTTAGAATGCAGTCATGACACTGAGGTTGCTTCTGGCAGAGCTCGAGTCTCTCGCGAGGTAAGGCCGTGTTCAGGGCATGGAAAGATTGTTCCACAGGTTGCGCCATGCCGTTGCTGTCCCGAGCTTCTCGAGCATATATCAGAGACAGGAGTTCCTGGAGAGGGTGATATCGCTGACTTGCGGGGAATGATTATGGGGCGTTGGAGCTACCGCTGGCGCTGAATCGAGAGGTTCTCGCAGAGGTGCAGCGGTGGGATCGAATAGGGTGCTGCATGTATGCTTTCGAGGGGATGTAGATCGCTGCAATGTCGGAGTGAGCCAGCTACCAGCGGGCTGGAGCTAAGTGTATAACTGGCTATGATTGTTGCGTCCCGAACGAGTGGTATATGCGCAGAGGATGGGCGGATGGTGGAGCAGAGAACTAGCTGTGCCGGATGTTTGACCATGGCGATTGTATTCCTAACGAGTGATGTATGCTCAGGAGATCCGTGGAAGGTAAAGCAGAGAGGGAGAGCTGCGAGCAAGATGTAAAGTTTTGTCGCAAGGCCTTGCGTCGGCACGAAGTGTCTCGCTGAGCAAATCGAGAGGATATAGACGAGTTATAGCAGGCAGCGTTGTAGGTTTCAGTGGAGGTGGACGATATGATGTCGCGCTCCCGCATTGTACTGTAGCTGGACTGTCAGCTTGGTTTATTCCTCTCGCAAAATGAGGGTGGACTACCTGGACTTCGCAACGCTTCTCCGCCTCGAGAAAAGGAAAGCAAGTATGGGGCCACTGGATCCCACGAGAATGGGGCGGACGGATGCTAGGCAAGAGGCTCGAGATGCGGTTGAGCTCAAGTAAATACGGGCGGCACGTATATAATTAACAAGTCGAAGTAGAATTGGTACATCTTGAGGTATAACGTCAGAGACTCCTACGGAATTTCTTGAAGGTCCCGGAGTTAAGATTGTGGTGCGGGCACGTCCGCAGTTTCCCAACCTCTCAACTTAATCACCTGTCAGAGATCCAACACTCCTACTCTATACTTCCGACGTCCCAAACCCGGAATCCTTCACGCTTCAGGCATAACTCTGGAGAGCCGTACAGGTAGCAGCGGCTGCTTCCGACTGTGCGAGCTTGTCCGACAGAGGATCGTTCGACAACCCCCAATTACTGCAGGCAAGTCAATCATTCAAGTGCCTGGACTCTCTCAACTGACCCAACATTGCGCAGAACGACAGCAGAGACGGCCTTACCACACCGCGAAGCCAGCATGGAACAAGACACAAGACCGCTGGCGAGGAACACGGTCCAGCAGGGATGCCAGGCATTGGAGGCAGAGGATAGCTATTATCGATGACCTGAGCTCTTCCTAAGAGAGCACCGCAGGTTAATGGCATATACCACACATTGGTCTCGCACGAAGAAGGGCAGCAACGGATGGCTCAGCTTCACCCCGCTTCTTTATTCTCACGACTCAAAGTCACGATCCAGAAGGAGCGTCGGTCGTGACTTCCGCCTTGGCCTAGATGGGTACGTGGTGCACGGTTCGGCATCGATCATTGCTAATCCAAGGGATCTACAGTGTCAGATCTCTCACGCAAAGCGGGTGGGGCGAGCCACTGAACAAAGGTCTTCGGTACGGCTTTACAACATTGAAAGGGCACGGAGAAGGGAACGGAGATGGGAACCTTACGGACATTGAACGGAAGCACAGTACGGATGGATGGCCCCAATCAGCCTCGAGGTTTTGGCTCGAGTTGTTGATGCATACTCGCAACAAGTCGGTTGAGGATCTTGTGGTTTCTTCGAACAGTAGGGCTGAGCTGCCTCCTACATTGCAAGGCCAGAGGCCTCATTGCACAGAGGTTTTACTGTATGGGTGGTATAATGTCTTCTCCCGTATCGCTTGCTATCTCCTATGTCAAGGGTCGCCTCTCGAACCAGACTCCCTCGCAATTCCATTCAATCGGGCACTTCCATACAACCAACCCAGTTCAGGTGGTTCGTTTCCTTCCCAACATCTGTCTCCACCACAACCTAGCGTAGAGGTATTTGATTAGTTGATCCAGGCAAAAGATGAGCGATCCGATGCCCGTAATCATGCCATCCTTTTCCTTCGAGATTCATTGCCTAGAAGCCTAGATGGCTCTTCCAAACATGCTGATGTCGTGGTAATATTTCCATACGGTATTCCACGGGGGTGTATACCCTCCCAAATTGGGCAATCCCTCACCGCCTGTGATCGCTTGAACCTAACCTCATTCCTCTTCCCCACATCTTTCTTCTCACCTTCTGAAACGCCTCCTCGATCTAGAAGCCCGCATTGTATGACTTGAATGGTTGCGGTACCTGTAAAGTCTTCCTTTTCGGAGGGGGTCTTTGCTGGGCGCGTCGGCCTCCAACCGGTGCTGCTTTGTGTGCTGCCTTTGGCCGGTGTCTTCGGATGCTCGACGATTGCAATGTGGCCTTCAATCCTCGAGTGCATCGATCTGTTTCCTTTGCCTCGGCCTCCCTCTTCAATCTTAGACCGAATGTTTAACTTCTCTTACAAGCCACACCTGAATCACTTCTCCCTCGGCACGCTCGACAATTCTCGACTCGACGCAGCCCTACCTTCCAGGTAAGGTGCAGGTATACCCTGGCTATGCTAATGTGTCGGAGTAGGAAGGCAACTCTGGCCTTGTTGTGGAAGCAGTGAGGTTGTTGAGATATGCCGACCTGATGCTGTACTGAGGGATACATCACGAAAAGCTGATGCATCGGGACTTGGGGAACCTCGTCCGGCTAAGCTGTACGCAGCAAGGCTCAGATCACCAGTCTTACTCTGGGGGCTTTATGTTCGGCGTATGGTCTATCGGGAGTTGGGAAACCTTCTCCGGCCAAGCTGCGTGAGCGACGAGGTTCGAAATGCCGGCTTGACTTCGTAGGACAGCGATTCGTGGGCATCTGATAGATCGGGAGTTGGGGAACCTCCTCCGGCCTAGCTACGCAAGTAGCGGCTCAGATCTTCACCTGCCTACGTGACCCTGTTTCCTTAGAGGACGGCATTTCGACCGAGCTGTGATATCGTGGGGCTCAGATTTACCGGCTGGCGACGTGGGACTGTGGGATCAACCTGGGATTGTGGGATCTGCATATCAGAAGTTGAGCGATATCTCTCCAACCAAGCTGGGGAAACAACAAGGCTCGGATTCGCCAATTGAAGCTGTGGTAGTGAGGGAGTAGAGAGCGGTACTTGTGGTCAGAGCATTCTCTGGTCAAGCTCAGTAAGCAACAAGACCTGGAACCGCGTAGTCGTTGTCACACTGATAAATAAGAGAGATATCCCTAGGCTCAAGCCTTCTCCGATCAAGCTCAGTACTTCTCTGGTGAAGCTCCGTAAGCAATACTGCTCCGGCTTACCAGCGTGGTGTCAAGGAAATGCTTTGGTATAAATTGACAGAACTCAGCTGGTGTAGGATTCCGCATCTTCCGCCTTTCATCTAGAAGTTACGGGAGGGTGGAGAAGGCCTGAATGACGTTCACCACTGGTACAGATCTCTGAAGACGGTCGAAGGCTGCGATCCCCGTGACTCTGACGAGGAGCGACTGATTTGGGCGACCAAGCATGTGTGAGTTTCGCCTAGCCAGTGTCCTCGGACACTTGACGTTGGATGATTCCGGCTCAGTGGTGGACGATCATTGCATGGCGAACCCTATGGTTCTGTTCGAAACCCTCCTGTGATCTTCGCCAGGCTTCTTAACATCGTCGACTTTCGCCTTTGTCCTCACTACTGGTCACGGCCGCTCGTTAACTGGAATTGCTAGGGTCCATGGTGCTGCGCTCGCTTTGTCGAACCCTTACAACACTTCAAGCCCTCCCCCCATGCAAGGAACTGATCCTGCTGATTCGTTGTGTTATAGCTTCCTTCGTCCTCTCGGTGTTTCGGCTCCTTCTACATATCCCAGCTCATTTTCGGTGTCCCAACTTCTTCTCCATCTTACAACTCTCCTCCCTGTCCATTAGCTCCGCTCTCGGTCCATCAGCTTCCCCCTTAGACATTTAGCTTCTCGGTCTTCTCTCACTCTCTCAGTATCTCCACCGCCGATGTTCCAAGAAGATCAATTGCATCGCACGACTTTGTTCTCGATTCCAAGGTTTGTGAAAGCCTAAAGGAGCGGAATCGCTGGTCGATTGCTGAAACGCTGTCCAGCACTGCAGAGGTCGGTTACACGGATGAGTTGGAAGTCTTCATCGGTCGCGAGTAATTTTATACTCCTCTTACCTAGCTAAAGTCCTCGTGTGCTAGGGACACGAAGCTCAGGCACACCCTCGGACAATCGCTGTTATTACAGCTGTGTAGTCCATAATTCAACAAAGTGCTTATCGTCATAGACGCCGGGCCCAGGACTCCACATTGTTCCCCAGCAGACCAACTTTTCAGGCTCCATGACTTCCAGATAGGCTTTTTACCGGTTCGGCGACACTTGTAGGCCTTCCTTTGCTCAAATTGCTCGAAGCGAAGGTGAGCGCGCTTTCATCCTTCAAGCACCGCCAGCGGTTTATGATAAGGTAATCAACATCTTTCGCATCGAATTGCCTGCCTCGCAAGCTTACTGATGGGGTATGATTTTAGATCTGGAAGGCGTCGTTTGTCCGGGATGATATGGGTTGGCTGTTCCACATTCCCTAGGATTCCGGGTTCGCATGGTTCCCACCTTTGGACTGTTCTGGTTCCAAGACGTATTGGAGTGCTTTCTCCGAGAGTTGATTGGCGCTGGGATGGCGGTGCGAAGAGAGCATCGGGTCCCCGATGTTGGTACTGTATCGCCAGATGAGTTGGTGGATTCACCAGTGGGCCTTACAATTATGTTATAGTCGGCGCTCGAGGATATATTATCCCGCCTCAGGTTGATATCTCCAGTGACGGTAGTTTTGTCCATATACGCAGGCCGCCTTCTTCGAGAGCTCACACTTGGTAGAGGACGCTGCCGTAAAGTATACACGGAGAACATTTCTCAGGCCGGATTGAGAACGTTCTTCATCGCATCTTCCAACAATAAGCCCACGTTGCTGGGAACCCTGCGGGGAGGATGTTGGGCTATCCCTTGTTGACTTGGGCTTCAGGTGAGGGGTGGCGGGTAAGTGGCATCATTCTCCGAGTTGCATGAATGCGAGAGATAACCGCAAGGCAGCTGCAACAAAAGTCTTCAGCTCCGGGGTAGTAGACACAGAGCCTGGCAACAAGATTTTCAGATACACGTATAGAATATGAATTTAGCACTCACCATCCATAGCATATCTCAAGTCCACTGACACATTCAACTTGCGCCGTCTGCCCGGGGACACCGACTTCAGAATTGATGCAGCCTGAGGTAAGTCAATCCTCCCTCACCATGTAGCTGACTGAATAGTATCACTGTATCTTTAGGTCTGATACAGAGGAGAATCGGAGGATTGCCATACGAGCCTCTGTCGTTGCGAAGGATAGCTCGATGCACAACATGTCTGGGGTCGCTCTGCTGCTTCAATGGTGTTTGAGCATCAATCTACTTTGAATGATGAAACAACCCCAAGCACGCTGCCCACTTTTTCGGTCACAGCCAGCGTTGGACTGTCATACTATATATCCCCCAATAAAATGTCAGCGCACTCACAGTGCTGTCTAAAAACCAGGATCTTCTTGGCTTAGCAATAGTAAAGTATGGTTGCATTATGCTTTGCTTTGTGGCAGACAGTCTGCTGCCACTACCTTGCAGAGCGAACTCTCGCGTTGCTATGCATGAACAAGGTTTTTACGCAGGCAAGCACAAGATTGATGTTGCCCAGATCAAGGATGCAACCCGGATCAACAATGCCACACATTGACTGTTGTACATCCGGGTCAGTACGACCTGGACAAGAGGGTCATGCGATCCAGGAACCATGCTTGCAGGCCCGTGCATCTGGCTCCCATCTTCCAGACCTACACTGACAGGAGCGGGCATTGCAATGTCCAGTGAGTAATCCATATACGACAGACTCCGGCGACATCCATGCCTTATTTGTAGGGACGCCCTCTTTCCTGCAGTAGAGGCCTGGGCTGGGGCGCAAAAGCTGTTCTCAATTTGGAAGATGGCCAGATCCAACAGCCTGGCACCTCCATGACATTCTGCTCTGGATTCCCAGTACTTTCATGAAACCTTACTAACGACTGCTTTGGTTCCGATTTCAAGACCCCAATAGCAGACTTGACGGGCGACATCTGCAATCGCTCCAGTCGTAAGACAAGACAATTCGTCAGTGCGTTCATTCTGCTTAATCGGAACAAAGATGCAGGTTGGAAGTGATCTTAGATTCCGGGGCTCGGTCAGGTCCCGAGAAGTATACTCTAACAGCGCCAGATTAACAAGTAACTCGATACGATATTCTTCTCCAGCCAGCGATTTTATATGTGAGGTGCCGTGCGATTCCTACAACACTCGCAACCTTTACTTGGCTCGGAGGCTAGTCCTTGACGCGACTGTCACCCGTTCCCCTGCCCTCAGTCTTCCAGCTGTTCTCAACTCCAGCTTATGATTTTGTATTAAGATTGTCGAAGCACGCTTTCACTGCCAAGCCGCACCAATAGCGAATATGTCCGCTTCAGGCTCTTCGAACAAACACGCGGGAGACCCGCAGGAAGGCGTACCTGCAAAACGGAACCTCAGAAGCAGCGACACTGGGAAGCAGCCTGCGAAGTCTCTGTGAGTCTTACTGCACTCTGTAATACGCAGGCTGACAGCTATCAGAGAACCACTGCTTCCGTATGACCTGCCTGACCAAGTCAATGCCATCCTACCGAGCGAGATCTTCGGTCTCCCAAAATTCTCCAAGCCGGAGTATGTGCAAGATGTTTTCGCCATCTTTGCAGCGACACCGAGCCAGCATAACATCAGGGAGATGCACAAGGTATGGTTCAAGAGTCGAAGACCTACCATTGATGAACTATGGGCATCTAGGCATCCTACAGACGGATTCGCAAGGACGAAAGCCTGGCAGATCTTGCGCAAGATCGCGACACTCGAGGAACTACTGCAGCAAGCCAGTGAGTCACAGCTGGTTCAGAAAGTCCAGATGCTACTGCTGGATCATTTGATGCTCATGTGCATCGAGTACAATACGAACCACTATACCCTCTACTTTCCGGAATACGAGGCCCGGTTCTATGAATTGGTAGGGATTCTCGGGGTTGCTGAGCCTTTGGCGTCGGCACCTAGCAAGGGAGACGACATCAGACAACCACCAGGGGGTAACATCAACACTTTTATTGCTCCAGAGGTCAGAGCTAGGATCGAAGGATTGCGCGTCGAGCCTACGTCTGTGACACCTCTTGAGATGATCTCGGGCAATGATGAAGGCAAGGAGATGATCGAGGATGCGATCTTCATATCTACTCAGGCTGCACACCTGGCCTCTGAAGGTCTCGGCTCTCGAGGTATACTCCTCCACGGCCCACCGGGAACGGGGAACGGGGAAAACGCTTCTTGCAATGGCCAGTGCGGCACAAAGCCAGAATTGCAAGGTATACACTGTGCTGTCTAGCGATCTGATTGAAAAGTGGCAGGGCACAAGCGAGCAAAACGTTGCTGCTCTGTTCCAAATTGCAGGGGAGAACGCGCCCGCCGCAATCGTTATCGACGAGGTCGAAGGGCTTTGTCATTCGCGGCAATCCAGCTCTGGGTCCGGTGCTGAAAGCAGTATGCATAGAATCGCTAACGCTTTTCTAGCCTGCATGACCAAGTACAAAGGCGTGGTAGTCATCGGCACCACCAACCTACCCTGGGACCTTGATTCGGCTTTCGGACGCCGCTTTCGCACCAAGGTACACGTCGGCTTGCCCTCTGAGGCTGCTCGTCAGGAGATCGCTCGACGCCGGCTGAGCAGATTCAACCACAGCTTGAGTGGCGCTGAGATGAGACGCTTCGCTCAAGATTGCAAAGGCTTCACGGGAGACTCGATTGTGCAGACGATAAACGCTGCGCTGGAAAAGCTGGTCCGGGAGTTCAAGTCCGCCACTCACTTCCGACCTGTAAGTGCAAATTCCTCCAAGCGGTCCGTCTCTTCCTAACGGCGATAGGTGAGCATCCAGGAAAGGCAAATGTACTGCCCTTGCGATGCCGACGTTCAGGGAGCTGTAAAGCGTAAATACGAGGACTTCCAGCAGCTGGGCTCGGCCGACAAGGTCACAACGAGGGAGCTCACTGCCGATCTGCTTCAAGCGAGTGCCGTATACTTCAAAGCCGAAGTCCGAGTATCTGAGGCTGCTGACGCAAAACATCGTTTGTGGTCAAGCAATCAATTTTACCAATGACTCCAACCTTGGTGTCACAGAGCAATCAGGCTCTTCTGTCGGAAATACCCTTCTGGCGAGACTGTATGAATCGCCCGGCGCTGGACGTGGATGACAACTGTCCCATGGTGGCCGCTGGAGCAGGCTTCATACGGACTCTGCAATTATGTAGATCGGTGATAGAACAATATCGATTTACTCAAGATGATTTCCGTTGTGAGATTCTTGTTGCATGCTGCCATACCAATCCATCTTCACTTCGTCCTGCTCTCCTTGATACGATCAGCTCTCCTCTTCCCCCAACAGCGAGATACCCTTCTAATATGTCAAATCGTCTCGACTAATTAGCATGGGTTGAGAACATAGCCAATCGACAGCATTGCGAAGTAGCCCAGGCTTTGATGGCGTTGCGCTTTCGAGTTCGTGGCCGATTACTATCGTGGGATACAGCAAGTCACAGTCACTTTGAATCCACATTGATTAGTCGCCAGAGCCATTGTATTATAGGTTAAGACTAATACATTTCTGCTTCGATATCCTCGCGGTTCGCGTCCAGTTCCAGTGAGGCTGCAGTGTCGGTCTGGGTTGTTGACTCGACACCGGCCTGGGAGACCGCGTTACCGGACTGCTCCTTCAAGGACTGACTGTCTATAGATCTGAAGATCTGAGCTGCCGGTGAGCCTGCAGGGACTGTCTCTGTGGAGACAGTCACCCGTTGGGGGCAATATTGCACAACCTTCTTCTCCATATATTGTTGCACGTAATGCGTGCCCGCTTGCGCAAGGTTGGCAAAGCGGAAAACCTTTTGCGATCCAGTCAGCGAGCCGTGAAGAAGCCCGGATGTACCATGCACTTACTCCTTTACCCTTCTCCATTGCAGCGATCTCTCCCTGGATCACATCTTCATGTGCCAGCCAGCCGAGCTTCTTGAACGACGTCAAGGTCTGCTTATCCTTGCCAGTAAGGCTAGTCAGCTTGTCATTGATCTGCTGTTCTGTAGTTTTCTGCCAGGTATCGGCAGCAGTCTTGACCTGAGCGTCAGTAGCATTGGGTTTGCCTTCCTTGTATTGTACTTCCCAGTGTGATCGAAACCGGGCAGCAGAGACCTTGAGGTCCGCGATAGTCGGGCCAGCGTATACCAACTGTGGACAGACGGAGATTGGTGACACCCAAGCGGAAGTTCTGGATCCGTATTTGAGGCACTGGAAGATCGTGTATCCTGCAGTGTCGTGGTCCCCAAAATACAGGAAGGGTGTGCGTTCCATGCGTTTGTTCGTGGACAGCAGGTGTAGGATTTCCTTCGTCGCAGAGTCTGGGAAGCCGGCCGTCATAATGATGATGACGTCCTTGACGTCCAAGCTCTCTTGTAAGATCACCTCGGTGAGGTTCCTGTGTTCGACGACTATCACCGCATCGATCCTTCCGGGAGGCTTCGTTGTTCTCTCCATCTTCACATCCAGGCTCAAGATTGGCTCCGGTATGGCAGAGGTGCCCGTTGTTAAGGCAAGGTTCCGGCTGTATGGCCTACAGATGACCTTGTCAGCATTTTGTCATCGGGTTGTTTTGCTCGAAGAAGTGCCAGCCGTTAGGGAGAGAACTTACCGAGCAGGCTCCTTGTTCCGATCGAGATAATAAAATACGTTAGTAATCAACTTTGTTTCAAGCCTAACGTGTTTGGGGATATGAATCTGACCGGATGCCTCCCCTTTGATGCCCAGGGCGATTGGATGAATCTTAAGGGTGAGAGCCAGATCCAGCATCAGACGCTTCAGCCGATCCAACTTCATCCCTAGTTTGGGAGAAACCTGTAGTGCGTCAGTGCGCAGAAATAAGGACAGTGAAAGAGGAAAAGCGTCAAGGGTCTGTCGCATGAGCGAGATGCTTGGGTAGTAGGGACTCACGTCCTTGTAGGCTATGAACCGAGCCTTGAGCGCCTGCTGCTCAATTTGCATGCCAATAAGAGTCCTAGCGATCTCCCATAAAGCGTAGAAGTACTGCCTATTTGCGACAGTGTTGATTTTACGCACCGTCTATGAGCATGGTCAGCATAGCAACAAGTGGAAAAGCGGAAACGGCGAAGCGTCAATTGTCTGTCGCCTCTGCCAGCAATGCGGCGAGAGAGATCGTATCTGCCAGCAACATGGCTATGTAAAGTACTGCGCAACAGCGAGAGAGATTGTATCTGCCAGCAATATGGCTACAGCGAGAGAGGCAGGTTGACTTACTAAATTCTCTCTGCGGCGGATCATGATTGCATCATCGCCCTGCTCTACCAAGCAGATTGCGCTCTTTGCCTTGCTGTTGGAGAGACAAAGACTTACCGTGCCTTTCTCGTCGAGAGTTGTGAAGAGCTTTTCGATCTGCTTCACAATCTCGCTGCTTGACGGCGCAGAGCGCCAGTCGAGAGACACAAATTCTAAAGTAGCCATTGTTGCAGAAGATGAGAATTGTAGATGGTGCAGTGCAGCGTTACTTGATACAAAGATGTTGGGCAATTGTGGAGAGGGACGCGCCTTTGATATTTGAAATCGGGTGGACTAAAAGCACACTAACGGGAGAACTAAAGGATGACATTGTATAAAGTATATGCAGATTTCGTCTGCCAGAGGACTCGGGATAAAGTCAAACAGTCGTTGTGTTCGAGTCGTTTTCGAAGCTGTAGACATCAGGTGCAAAGCTCAAGCATATACAAAAGAGACAGTTTTGTCAATTTATCCTTGCTGTCCGGCGCAAGGCAAATAAGCGAGGCGGCGCCATGGTTTAGAGGATATAGTAGCGACCCAGTGTAGTCACTCATACGGTGATACTTCAAAAGTACCGAATTCGACTTACTTCTCCAATGTCCATGCGCAGGACTAAGAGGGTATCGGTGAAAGGAGAAACAAGCATACGAGTCAAAGGCCCAGGGACTAACAAGAAGGTGTGTTTGGCTTCTGAACGAATCTCTATAAAATCTACCACGACATGGGGAAAGAAGAACGGTGACAGATGTAAATGCTGACCATGGGCCACTATGCGTCTCACTGATCACAGTACTTGTTTGGATACCGGCCCATCGCAAAGCGCAAGGAATCAGTAGATGCGGCGGCCAACTTGAGTGTTTCCTTCCCACGTACAACGTATCTTAAGATGACGCCAAGTCGCGTTGCTGGACCTCACCACGTACTTGTCTTCAATTGGCTGGTGGTAGACTCAAAGAGAACCCTGACCATTTCCACATAATCCTTACCCAATTCGGGAGGTTGACCCCAAGTGCTATGCTGATGGACGATGATGATATCCGCCGAAAGAATCTCTGCGAGTTCTGAGAGTAGTGGCTTTGAGTGCATGGCTGTGAGTCGAGTGCCTCGAGTATCTGCCAGATTGGTAGAAGAGGAAAAGATATTGCGTCAGCGGTCGGTTGAAGAAGGCCTTCGATCTGAAGATTGGATGTAGGGAGAGGCAGCATGTAGAACAGCTCGAGCATCTGCCGGATCTGTAGAAGAGTAAAAGATGGCGTGTCCCCAGTCTGTGAAGAAAGACCTTCGATCTGAAGATCGGATTTAGTGGGAGACAACAAGTAGACCAGGAGAAGCTGATGCTGGAATACATAGAATAAGCATCAAGTCCCAAGAATGGATGAGAACCAGAAGGCGCATACAGTCAAAGCACTCGCCAGAAAGTAATCCTGAGGTGCTTCTGATATTTCCGTACAGCCATAACTAGAGTGACGGCTTGGAATACGTTGAGGTAAGACCAGCGGTGGCGCAGCGACCATCTCGTTCTGCGTAGAAGTCTTGTACCCAAGTGTTGAAGGATTGCCATGCGACTCATGTATCCGGTTATGCCTGTCTGGCACAGAGAAGTACCGAGAAACAGCTAGGATGCATTCAGCAAGCCGACGTGGTAGCTGGGGTTGACGGTAGGCAACTTACAGCTCAGTAGCCTCAACATGTGGTGCCCGTCTCGTTCGGCCAGCAACTCTGAATAGCAGTACCTCTCCGCTTACCTCAAAAGAGCAACTTCGAACACCCTTCTCGCCCACTCATCGCTATCCGTTTGTGACTCCTTGCAGGCTTCCTTATTCATCGTACATCCACCGTGATTCCTTCTGCGACGGGTGTTCAGTGAGATCATGTCCTCTGCTCTGCAGACTCCCGAGATTTATGGACCTAGTCCATTACCACGTGTATATAAGGAAGCCGATGTGGGTGGCAGAACATGCAGAGCTGGCAAAGCTTCAAGATTCGAGACGGCCTCATGAAGTCGAGATCCTGGCCTTCCTTGGTATTTGTGTAACCTTCAGCCATCAGTGACTGTGTTGCTCCAACCTGTCCAAAGTACTTTGGGGGTACATGTCGTCAGCCGCTGCTATTCGTTGACCATTCCAATGGTGAATGGATGGTGAGGGAACTGGGTTGGACCAATGGCGCTCTACCGCAGAGGGGCTTAGTAGATCTAGAGGTTGCCATACCTCTTAACCGTTCTGCCTGCTGTGTGTACACTGAAGAATCTCCGTCTGCATGGTGGTAGAGTTGCGCGATACCTTAAACCGGATCCCAGGTTGGTGAGCACTCCTTCCTTCATCGACAGTTACGTCATGCTTGGTAGAAGCTGCTAAGCCCGATTAGGCAGGCGTGATGGGAACCCGAAGTACCACGCCAGAGACAACAGATATATTCGTCAGCGAGGCGCTCAGCAGTAGTGTTGCAACTCATTACCATGAAGTGCTCCTTGTATCTGCGGTACTGGTACCGGCGACTCGAGTAGGGAAGAAGGGAGCTACACTTCTCGGATGATCTGGTCACATAAAAGCTGATGGAAGAAACACAAGACAGGTTGAGGTAGCATGATTATTATTCTACTATGACACGCTACTCGATTATGACTCCCGCTACCAGCTCCCGATTCAGAGACCGAGATTGCAGGCTCCAACTATGTTTCCATTGAGTCACCGACCATCCGTTTCCGCAATCATTCGCTCGCGAAGTATCGAAGTATCGGACAGTCGACGCCCTTCAAGGTTGCGAGGGACTGAACTTCGACTGTCCAGCGAGCGGTGCACAGCACGAGGACTCCGCAGTCGCTCCTGTTGAGCTGCATGGGCTGTATCGCTGAGTGCCTGGGCTTTGTTGCTCCAGGACGCCATCTTGCCGCAATTAGAAACCAATGCTTTCCCTTTGATCTGCAACCCCCGACCTGTCAGATTATCCTTTCAACTCCCAATTGGTCTCAGACTTGAAGAAGTGGGACAGCATATGATGTTGCCAGCCTCCTAACATATCGCTCCTGGAGGTGGAGGAGGGAGTAGGCCCCGTTTGCCATCCTCGTTTTCGTGTCCAGACAGAGGAATCTTCTCAGCAAAGACCGCTGGCCGCTTTTGGATTACAATCTGCTGCTCCAAGTCCTTGTAGCTTCTTCTGTACAGAAACGACCTCAATGATGGTTGAATCCGGGCTTTTCTGGATGTAATGCAATATCAGCTGCCACATTTGTAGGCACAGATCGAGCTTCTCCAACTGGATAGAAATTGGAGTCAACATTCCTTCATCAAGCCGGAGCATGAAGTACTCTAATATTCACTTATCACGTTGGGCATCGATATCTGCATCTGAAAGAATCGTAGCTCTTCGTAAATTGGCGGAAACAGCTCCTTGAAGTCGCGAGTAGCAACATAGACAGTGAGCTCGAGAGAATTCCTAAATGGCTTCATCGTCAATCTAGGAGTTTGTTCTTGAACCCATCTGCTCGCTTGACCCATTCGAGCAGCAGCAGGTAGGAGCTACTCTGACCCCTGTGGTTTGCTCTTCTGGGCCTCAGCTGCCCAAGTTCTTAATTGAGCGTTAAGGTACTTGAGACTAAGCAGCAGCCTCCATAGTGTTTTATACCTTGAAAGCATATATCGGAATCAGTTGAATGCATCTCCCTTAGAGAACTGCGACGCGATTGTCACATACCTCTTTCCGACTCGAGAACTGCCCGGTAGAATGTGTTGACGGAAGCCCAGACAATTAGCAGTTCTGGCTTCTCTTCCAATATCTTAGGCGCATCGGGTAGTGGGAGCTTACCCATCTTTGCTTCTGCTTAGGCGATGACGCTGTTCCTTGGCCTATCTTGGTGTAGTGTAGGAGTAGAAGCGTCTTTTGATTTGACAGTATCGATACTTCGTGGCGATAGAAGATTGAAGACTGGAAATGTAATGGATGTTGTTGGAAGGACCAAGACCTGAGACGGGCAGAAAACGGTATCTCTTTAACGCGCCGCACTAGTTGTGAGGCGCGATTTTTCAACTTGCCTATGCTTGCTTACTCTCTTTGTTGCGTCACGGACTCTTATATATCGAAGACCAGAGCTAAGATTTTCTTTTATAATGATCCATGCATTAGCTTTCTCCTGCTCGCCACTGGCACCGCGATTAATGTCTCGAAAGACCGAGAAACTTGATCTCGACTCCAAAGCCGAATATTGTGGGTCTTCGATTTACTGAAATTACCTCAAACTAGGGTCTATGTGTGCAGTGAACCAGCGACAAATCATAGGGATAGCTTACAACAGTCAATCCACTTACTTCTCTTGCGCAACCTTCTTCGGCATTATTGCTTTCAAGTTCTTATTCCGCAAGTACTAAGTACCGTTGCATCTTCCTGGAATACAGTGGCTTTTGTCATTTATCTCTCAATGCCCAATTGCACCTTATGTACATTGAAATGTCGGAGCTCGCTAAGCCAAAGTCACACTCAGCTAGGAATTCGCTACCAGTGAAGATCCCGGCGTCGTTTTAGCCATTCTTGGATCACCAAGCGAAGTCATTCGCATTATCCATTTCAAGACTTTCCATCAACCTCCCCAGCATTTAAATTATCCATAGATAAAGGCCCACAAACCTCTATGGTAGCGCCGGTGTAGCACAGCTGTAATAAAGACATCCAGTCAGCATCAGTACCTTGACAAGTCCAAGGCCAACCAGAACCCGAAGAATAACTGTTGATAACGTTTTGATATTGTTGCAATGAACATACCCGGAGACATTGACATAGATCCAAAGTATAACGACCGGGTGGTATAATCAAGGAAGGAAATTTGAGGAACTGCGTGAGTTGGTACTTGTTCCAACACTAGAAAATCCGATGCTCTAACGCGAGTTACGAGTGCTGACAATTATTTCCCCATGATCTTCCTCTGTGGTCTCCGAGCACTGCGTAGCGACTGGCGACGGTTCTCGATCTTCAGCCATTCCTCGCGTCGTTCAACCTCGAACCATTTGCGAACCTTAGGCGAGATTTCGACATCGTCTTTGCCCCTAGCCTTTAACTGCACGTTCTTAATCCTTCCTATAACTTGCGACCATAGGAGATAGTCTAGTGTGTTCCTACGCCGAATTGGACGCATATGGAGACTTTGTACCTGCATCGGCGACAGTAGCAAGGTGAGTCGTTGAAGGAACATTTCCTCCGTTAAGTACTTAGTTGGATCAATTATCCAATTACAATAGGCATCAACTAGCACGTAGCGTATCTTTAGACGAAGGCGTAGTGGCAGCTCCTTGAAAAACTGCCGTAACGCCCCCGTAGCGTTGATTCTAGTCTCCTCGATAAATGTGAATATTCCGTGTCCATATAGCATCTGCTCGGCTTCTTCACGGACTGCTCGGCAAGCTAGAAGCAAGGGTACCGCCGCCCGAGTGGTTTCGTCGTACCAGGATTTGATGTAAGGATGGACTCGCTTATTCGCTGGCAATATTGCATACCTGTAGATAAGAGCTCGGATTGCTGGCGGAAACTTGAGTATCGACATTGATGGTGCAGCAAGTGGTATATTGGAATCCCGGTGCGAGACTCCTGGCGCGGTTTGGCAATCGGTCTTCAGCAGACGTACTCGAAGCCAAGGAAGAATGTTTGCAGTAAGAGAAGGCTCTGATCTTGTTGGCCGGAGGATGTTGCCAAAATTAAGCCAAGGCAATCGAGACTGTATTTGAGAATGCCAACTCAGATAACCCATGAGGACTAGTGAGTGTTGGGGAATATTGACAGCCTGGCCCATGCCATTTATGGGCAAAAATTGCGCGTCTTGGAGATCCACTGGCCTTATTCCTGGCATGTCAAAATACCGCAAGTTCTCTAAATTCTTAAGTTGCAAGATGGCCTGGATCCATGGATCAGTTTCACTCGCACCAGCCAGCCATTCGGATTCTTGCTGATCCGAGTGTACCCAAAGCCTAAGACACTGCAAAGCAGGACATTCGTTGCCAAGAATCTTCATGAACAGTGTCCAGTCGAACAGCGTGTAAGATAAATCCTTCGACCCGGCCGATGCCGAAGTGGAATCGAAGCAGAAGTGCTCTACGTGCCGGATAAGTCGTCGATATCTTCGGGGAAGCTGCGAAAGCCACTCCCAACTACGGAGACTTCCTTTACCCGGGCCCATAAAGTTGAAGGAAGCTGAACCATAGAACACCGATTCAGACTCTCCTTGGAGTGCGTGATTGGCTCGGAAGATTGCTAACGAAAAGCGCCTTGAGGTTCTATAAATTCGATTTTGATAAGGTGGTGGAGCTGCAGCTAGAGAACGCTGTTCCCCAGCCTCTGTATGGTCATACACATGGATCTGTCGACGGGCAGTATGTGCCATGCTTTCGGCCTTGGCGGATGGTGCCGAGGAGAGAGTCTTGGGTTGCGGTCCCAACTCATGCGCAGGTTGTATAGGGCCGTGATCTTCTTCGTTTCCAAAGAAGAGCAACTCATAAACACGTTCACGAATCTCTGCAGGTAGATCCATGAAACGGAACGGCTGATCAAGGCCCGTATTGGCCATTTTCGCAGCAATGCTAAAGCTAGTTCTTGAGCTACCATGGAAAACCACAATCCAAGGATCTTTCCGAATGAAAAACTTGTCTGCTGATCAAAAGAAGTCTTTTGCCGTGCTGGTTCCTTTGGTCCAAAAGTCGTCCGATGGCAGGCTAAGCTAGGCAAGGGAACTGGAAAGCCGGACACTGGAGATTAAGAGAGACGTACTCGAAGACAGATTATCTGCACTGTTGCCATGCTGCCGCCTTGTAATCAGAAGAAACAGTGCGAGTGATGTTAAAGAATGCGACTACGATGACGTAGTTCGAGAAACGCAGAAACAGTTAATCGCCTCCTATTGGCGCGGCGGAAGTAACATCCGAACCCAAAAGTCGATCTCCCAGCCACCAAGCTGTTTTATAATACGAATAAAGTAACAGTGTTAAGCGACTCGTTGGAGATGCGACAAGCACTGTTGAAGATTGTTATTCACACCTTCGTACCGGTTCCCTTCCAGAAACGGTTTAAGATTCCAGAGAATCAATATTACGTAATTTCAAGACTTGGCAACAAACAACAGCCATTCAAATTGAATAATTGAGAGTCAATTATCCGGGTTACAAGACATGACTAACAGTATACTTTATACATCGATGGGTTGTTATCTTGGTCAGATTTGTTCTTCTGGACTGGTCGTGAGATGAAGAACAAGCATTAGGTTCGCAACATGTATCGTGTTTATAGTCCTCCTTTCGCCTGCTCATCGATAGCTCTTGCTATTGGCTATCATTGAAGGAAGGTACTCCATGCGAAGCTTGCATGACAAAGCCTGGAGCTTATCGAAAATTATCTTTTGCGTTGCTGTAACACGAATTCATATTTTGGTAGAATTAGCGCATCGATCTTACGAAAGCAGACAGGCTTCTGTGTTGGCGGATTGCCTCAGTTCTCAGAGTGAAGTTGCCAAGCCCCTAGCGGGTCGGCATGCTAAGTCGCTGACTAACATCAGCTGGAAGGCTGCTTGTCAGCCGCCAACCCGAAGGGGCTTGGCGCGACACGTCTGAGAACTGAGGCAATTGGCGGAAGCAGACAGAAAACGGAGAAAGGGAGACACCATGTAAGGAAGGTTGGGCCCTCTCGTAGAGCTACCAGTGCGGCGCTGAGAACGTGGTGATGATAGAACATTCACAACACTCTTCAAATCTCTATCCCATGCGCCGGCAGGATGCACTTTCAACGGCGCCACTCAGTCGTTCTTGGCACTCTCGAAAAACCTATCAACGGTATCATCATGGAGAGTTCAACCAGTGACCAGCTGTTGCAGAAGAGGCAAACCGTCAAAGCGTATCGCGCTCTTGAGGATAATAATCCACTGAGCGACTCAATGGATCCAATAGGAGAGTCTCTTCAGACTCTTGCTAGATTTACTTGCACCCGTTACTGCCGACACAATGGAATAAGTGATACCCTTGCAGCTGGTCCAACACATGGTGTGCGCGAACCGACCCGTGTCCTGCTGTCGCAAGGGACAGCTTAACCCGAACTTCTGTCATGGATGATTGAGTTGATGGTGCTTCTACAATTGCAATGAACTACCTCCAGATATTCTTTTCATGGTCTTGCTGTCCGTTACGCTCCAGAATTCGTCCGGTTCGTCGTCAAAAATTGCTCCTGCATCCTTTAGCATCCGTTCAATAACGTGATCCCCATTCCTCATAGCCCAAGACAGTCCACTCTCGCCATCAAAGTTTGTCTCTTTCGCATTAGCACCGGCGCTCAAGAGCTCCTTTACAACCTCCCTTCGCCCTGCCCACGCAGCTACATGAAGCGGCGTGGATCCATAAACACCACCGGGCTTTTCGAGATCGACGTTTCCTTGTGTTTGCAAAAGCAACTTGACCAGTCGTACAAGACCAAAGCGGGTAGCGTAATACAGTGGGGTTGAGGACTCGATGTTGTAAGTTGTCTCAGGAATGAACGCTTGGACCCATGCACCAAAGTTGCCGCCGCGTGGGAGACGGTGGGTGGCGAAGAAGCGAAGGACAATGTCCTTGAAAGCTGTATCACGCAAGTCTGCGTACTCCAGATGATCGAATAATGTCTCTGCAATGTATGTGAGCAAAGGCTAGCTGTCGAGGCGTTGAATAAGCTCGCGCTGGTTCGAGCAGCAGCCGGAGCTGAAAGCTGGCAACATGAGGTAATGGATGCAGCGTCGAGGGAGAGCCTGAAAGACGTCTTGGGAGTCCATGTAGTAACTTCTGACATCGCTCTCTCGAACGTCATTGGAGCTCAGATAATCAAGGACTGACGAGTGTGCTAGCGTGACAGTTGTGGTGCGGTGGTCGTAGCTAATGAGACTGCTACAGAGCTCCAGAGTACCTCTTGGGTTCAGTAAGCGGACGTCTTCGTTGATTGCCATCTTTCCCTCGTCTATGATTATGGCCTCGCATAATTCTCTCGGAGTTATAGGCATTATGGCGGACGATACCCAGAAAAGCATCTGCCTGGCGGTCTCGGCATCCTCTGAAGGTATCCTAGACAAGATGCCTTGATATGTTTCGGCGAGTGCTCTGGGAACATTTGCGAGCGCAATGTGAATATTCCTTGGGGTTCTTTTCCGTGTTAAAGTCTTCAATTGACATTGTATCTATCTGAACCTGGTGACACAATCAGCTTCTCCTCGGCAAGTGCTGGAAGCTACATACACTTTATGATTGTCGCTCTGCAATTTCGAGCTGATCTTCGCTTTCAAAGAATCCGGAAGGTTGGAAAGATGCGGATCAGTCTCCAGTCAATCCCCGATATAAATTTGAATGTCTCGGGATATACCTCCTCTGTCCATGGCAACGACCTCAACTTCCTGGGGTTTGAAGGATTTATCTAGTTCTTCGGTACTCGACATTATTATGCGCACCGAAGGTATGTTTCGGAGAAGATCCTTGATCAGATTCAGCATTTTGCGTGACTGCTGACTTTCATTGATTGCGTCCAGGAACAAGTATGCTCCCGATAGCTTCACACCACCTTGAGACAAGATGGTGTACCCTTCCTGGAGGCTCATTTTGCTTTGCATTTGTCGACGCTGACTTTTGCTGGAAACGTATTGCTTATCGACGTCCTCCCATAGGGCTGGAGCATGCTCACAAAGCTGAGCCAGGAGCGATGCGATGATGGTGCGTACGTCATGAGTTTCTTGATGTGAGAAAGAGCAGTAGAAGCATGCCAATGGCAGGTTTCGGTGATTATCTTCCAAAACTGTTCGGGCACGTCTGACCGCCGCAGTTCTTGTCGAGAGATCAGCCAGGGGATATTGATCGACAGAAGAATTTTTAAGCTTACAGGAGAGTCGTTTTACCAGCGCCAGCTAATTCCAAACCATTTCAGCGTAAGCCTTCGGTAGCATGTTCTGAACTGGACGCTTACGTTTTGCGCGGAGCCAAAGAACAGGAGGACTGGTACCATCTAGCCATTTTGCGAAGGCTCCATCCAGAAACCACTCGCCGGTACCCTCAAGGAAAACTTCCAGTGAGCGCTCATAGATTCGAGCCGGGTCGAAGGGAGCAAGCCATTCCGTGACTGCTTTTCTCTCCTCCGCTGGACCAGGGTTACTGACAGAATAACGCCGCACATGGAAGATGAATACCTGACTGCCAGCGCTCCTGCGCCGCCACTTGCTGCTTCATTGAATTCTCAATGGAGCAGATTTGGGCGTAGGACTTTCGGCAAATCACCCTTATGGTTGGATCAGGCTCGGAATCCGACTGCAGGACTATAGTCACTTACATGTTGTCAGACGTTGTCGCGAGCACAAACCAGGACGTCAAGCGATGGAGTCGCTCCACGTAACGTTTGACATCATCCTTGATAAAAGGCCATTTCAATGTCTGCAGCGATGCCTTGAGAGCATTGGATTTCTTGTCAAGTCGAGTCAGCAGTTCTTTCACGATTGTCTCGGCTGATGCTATCATCTCTTTGAACTCGAAAGTCGAGAGATTCGGCGAGGTAAGTAGGGACGAAGCTACGTCTAATCCTCCGGTTCTGTCCCCGGAACTAAGGGAGAGATTCATCTGAACATGGTCCAAAGCCGCTTTGAGAGCAAGTAGTTCACTGCATAGCTGGTTGATTTCGTCCTTCGATTCCCGAACACCATCGGCGACATTGTAGACTGCTACGAGGATTTGCTGAATGGCTGCTGTGAGCCCGATGATGGATGCTGGATCCATATCGACAGTGCATGGCGAGACTTCCCGAGATATCTCATGAAGTTTACGAGTATAGCAAACAGCAATACCCCAAAAGGTTCTTTAGCTGTCCTCTAAGCGTCGATACCATCTGTATTAAGTAGCCACGAAGCTCGAGCTTCCATGCCCTCGTAGAAGACTTCGAAAATCTAGCTACGGGATGACCGCTGCTCGAGATGATGCGATACTGAAAACAAGGCCCTGATCCGTGTGTAAGCACTAAAACCGATCTAAGGCAAAATAATGGGGCTGCAGAGAACGAGAATCTGGCAGAATCCAGAACGAGTGATTTCGGCTTGGCACTTCAGCCTTGGCAACAATATCGAGCCTAGACCGAAACCGGTAACCGATCAGGCTATCTTTCATGGGACGTTCTATCATCCCTCAGCATCGCCATTCAGAACCACAGCAGCATGAATCCATCTCTCAGAATCCAAATTCCTAAACTTCAAGTTTTTAGTTTGTTGCTTCCTACCTCGTACTTCATGAAGCGATCTCGGCACAAACACGTAGGACGCGTCTGCTACTGGCAGGATTGAAAATGCTTCCTGAGGCACTTCATAATTTGTTAGGTTATTAGAAAACTCTCCTCTTTGAATTCGATCTCGGTGCACTCTCTACGTAGCGTCAAGGCCGCTCCCCAGTACCCTGTCGCGATTTCTACGGCGCAATTGTTGCTACGTCAGACATTCTCCTAATCAAACCTGTGGACTGGCGGCGTTATGCGTTTCCGTTTCGTAAAACGCGCTCAATGACCCAGCATCACATTTGAAGTCCACGTGAAACCCGATAACCACTGAACGTGTCCAGACCGCGATATCCTCTTGATCAGATCTATGTACTAGCGTCGTCATGCGCTTTCGTTTCGTAGAGGAATTTGGTATGCAATGAGCTGTTCAACGTCACTGTTGAATCGCATGTAAGCCACTGTTACTGCTGAGCGTGCTCACCCCGTGAAAGCTATCAATGTATTGCAACTCTTGACATCTCCATTGCCACCATGTACAGTCTTAAAGTTCTGGTCTTATTCGGATTGCCATTCTCTGAAGGATTTGAAAGCTGAAATGCTGTGCCATATTGTGATTGCTTCATGGTCTTATGCGCGAATCCTTCAGCATGGCGATGTACGCATCAGAAAACCAACGCGACAGACTTATTGATCTTGCCAGTTCGCGATACTCTCTGTCATCTACAATGAAAAGCTTTAAAGAGATCTCTATCGTCTTCTTTATAACCCATCCTTGCACATTCCTCTTACTGAAAAATCCTTCGTGTCTGCTGGTCAGATCCCTTTACTGTTATTTCTGATATCGCTGTACTAATCGTCCTCTTGTTCTTTGTTTTTATACCCATCTGCTGGTCGGAGCCCTTGATGATTAATTCATAATACTGCCTGCTTAAATTACCTTACATTATTTTCATTACTTATCTGCTGGGTCAGGAATCGAATTACGGCAATCATGAGACACTTTCTTTTCTCGTCGCTTGCTGTCGGAAGCCTCGCATAGTACTCCGCAGCTCTGCCGCAACCGCAAGGTTCCGCCGCACCTAGTTCAACTACCAGCGCTAGTATTGTCTATTTTACATCTTCCAGCACACAAAATCCTACTCTCGCACCTAGCGCTACCATCGTGAATGGCGCTGCGAGCGTGGAGGAACTTGCTCGAAAGCAAAACACCAACAATTGCTTCTCTTATTACCCTCCTAGCTACAGTCTGTCGAACACGCAACAATGCAAAGATGTCTGCGGTAATAAGACAGCCGAGGCTGCTGCCCAGGGTGATATACCGTCGATCATGTGCAACGCTAATAATTCGCGATGGCAAAGGGCGGACGGTGGTATGTAGGAACATCTCCGGGATTGTGCCTGATCCTTCGCTTAATGACTTGGCAACCATCTTCTTAGATGCGCTGCCGCTCATAGCAAATGTGCAGAATCACGATCTGGGGTTGCCGAACCAACGCCGACATTGTCCCTTAGATCGGATGCGAGCTTATTATGAACTCCTTGCAACTCGTGGCAGAATATGGCGCAATGGCAATCCCAGGTGTAGGACAGGCGGTCGATGCCGGGATGAGTGAGTGCCAACCTCCCAAGCAGACACTCAACCCCCAAGACCCGACGCATCTGACATTCTCTCAGTTGCCGGTATTCAAGCGGCGAAATTGGCCAAATACTCGTTCGACGCTACTTCAGACGCCGTGAGTGCCTTTCAAACCTGGGCTGACCCATGTGGGCCGTCCCAGCTGCCACCAGATGTTC
>JAABUW010002103.1_pt1 | contig 31142 bp, 39 predicted proteins | sample 5560081 | NCBI WGS metagenome assembly JAABUW01 (sample SAMN10711882, study PRJNA513363) | rock metagenome | isolation source: Antarctica rocks | place: Antarctica: Victoria Land, Knobhead sud | reverse complement strand
CGGGTAGCGCTATCGATGCAAAGACTAAGACAAGGGGGTACTACGAAATGACTTCAATGACTTCAATGACTCCAATCTCGAATCGCTGAGGCTATCCCTCAGCGATCTATAGTACCTATATACTTCCATAGCTTTGTGTTCCGTGTCTCGTCTTCCAAACATCACGTCTCGATCTCTGCAGTGGCGCAAAAGGTGAATCTCGGCAATCTTGGGGTTCGGAACGCAAGGAGGCCGAAAGAACGCGCGTTGCCGTTTTTGGGCGTCCTGGGATGTGCGACTCTCGGCGATAGTTGGCGAAAACGTGGTTTTGCCGTCGTTGTTCGATATGCGATCGTGACAGTCGGGCCTATTTGCTGGTCGACGTAGCACCGTGACAAGATTCCTCTTCCGCATGTCCCACCCCGAATGCCTGCGAATTGTACTTCGCTTTGGACAAGACGTCGTCTTTCAAGCCTGTTCCAAGCGACAACCAGCCGATCCAAAGTACCAGCTAGCTTTATTCATCTACAGACTCGCCCATGGGACTTCAGTATCAGCTAGAGGATCAAGAAGGCGGCATACTCATGACGTCTGCTTCAGGCGCTCTGGGGAGCGTCATCAATGATTCTCTGCCCCTGACCATTGCCGGTACCCTCCTTCCAGTCTAGCGCTACCTTCCACCCATGCCAGAGGTAGTTAATCTAGAGCAAATTATCAGCAGACGAGCGAGGGAAGGGAGGAGACGTACCTTCCTCTGTATTGCTTTGGAAGTCCGTGGAGAACGACAACCACGCTCCCGCAGCCATGCTTCACACTCCTTAGCAACCTGCGCTTGCCTCTTGCCCTTTACACCGAACTTGAAGGCTTCAAAGTTCTTCCCAGAGCCCAACCAATCAATAAGAAGGGAAAGAGACGAAGAGTTCCCAAAGTTAGCGTCATTGCCCCAGTCCCGCGGACCCGTAGATACGTCGATCGAGTCTTCAGCAGCTACTCGAGCCATCCGGCGCCGCTTGATAGGTCTTGATGGAGCTGAAGGCGCAGGAGGTGGAGGTATTGAGAGACGGATGACCGAGGGAGAAGGGGTAGGTTGGACGACGGCAGGGAGGGGATGAGTGGTCTCAAGGAGAGATGCATGTTGTAACCTAGGGAAACAAGCCTCTACGCATCTAACGGTGGTACCTTCAAGGCGCTAGCTTCAGAAATGAAGGTGTAGGAGTTGTAACACATAGCCTCAATCGAGATCGTGCCAAAAGCCATACCGAATAACGTTCCTTCAAAACTGTAATTTCGCCTTCGGGTAATAAAGCCACGTGATTTGGCGTCCTGAATAACCCCTGTCGCAAATACATTTAATCATGCTCTATTTGTTCTAGGCGCCCGGGATTCTAGCTGTATTGCGCGAAAACTAGCTGTAAGTCATGTGAATGGATGTGACTCACTCCGAAAGCTTCAAACGGAGCATCAAACAGCAATGCATGGTAGGTGATGTATGCATGGACCAACAGGCACCTATTCGAACCGTCGATCTTCTCCCTTCGCCATCAGCCAACACCACTGATGGGTCTTCGTCATTGATGAGGATTAGAACATCATCCAACCTCCGGATGCCATCAACAGCTCCATTTCCTCAGTCTCATGTTATCTCCACGCTCATGCAGCTTCATAGCCACTGATCTAGGGCTGACTCTTTGCCTACGGTCTATACTGAGCTCGCTTTGAGCTTTCCCCACCCCTCGCCATGCTCCCATCCCATCCTTCAAATATTAACTTCCCGATCGGCTTATTGAAGAAGGTGACCACACCAAGCAGCCCCGACCGGCCTCCTCACGAGTATTCACCACTAAGTGCCCAGCAAACTGCTCAGATAGCGGCTCAGCAACGCCAAGTCCCGAGTCCCGTTTCCTCCGCCCGAAACACAGGATTCGCTCGAAGGGGACACGGAAAACCTTCCGTCCCAACAAGGATCGTTTCCCGAGGCTGGCTACTCAGTTTGCCGGCCACTGTAATCTCCAGACTTCAGTCCAAGCCCGTTTCGACCTCGTTCGATTACCGAAAGTGACTCCAGCGTTCCCCTTGCGCAGGTCTTTGTCGACTGGCCAAACTCGAGCGATTTTGACAAATTTAACCGTCCAGACTGTTCATCGGGTTTCTAAACTGGCGGAGAGTCACCGATCAGCCTATGTGGAGTGTCTTCACAAGGGGATACCACCTCGTCGGACTGCAGGACTGCATGGGGCACCTTCGTCAAGATACGCAATGATGGCTCCCAGCGCATACCCAAACCCAAACAGAAAAATGCTGATGTCTACCGTTCGGCAAAGGAAGAACTGGAGCAGTTTGCCAGAGGAGTGAGGCAAGGCGAAGGCGGAAGAGAGACTCCACAACTAATTCGAACGCATTCGTGCGAAGTCCTCTACTGGTGGGCGGCGGGAATGACAGGGACTGATGTCAAATAGGTTGAGATGACAGCCGGTCAAGTCAGACAGCAGACTTGTACTGTGACTTTCAAGACCCATTCGCTTCATTCACGTGCACCCCCTCCAATTCTTAAAATCTCGCCCCACATTCGCTCGGTCCTACATGAAGCTGCTCTAGGCTTGGGCATGATTGAGAACAGGCTCAAGAGTCGGACGTTTCGTATCTTGTTTAGTGCTTGCAAGTGCTGATAGGAGCGATAGGGTGTTACCAATCAGTTGACAGAGTTACTTATTCGTCATATCTCCGGACCAAAGCTCCGCATTGTCTGCCCAAAGCGCGCGATTTCCGAACGGCAGTCAAATCTGTGCTGCAAACGACAAAACTCGATGGAGATCCTTTCAGTGCTATAGGTGTCATCTGTCGGCGGCATCCTGTAGACGTCATTGCGTGGGCTTGACCTTCCGGGTCGATCCTTGGCTGATCGAAGCAGTTACCAGTATTCCAATCCTGCGTTTCCTGGCGTGATTGCGACTAGCCCGCGTAGTGTGTCATTGCTAGCGTTTTCACCCCCGAAACGGCAATCCTATATTCATTATCACGAGGCCTTAACATGGATTCTTTATTCCGGAACAAGAACAATCTGCGCTGTCCACTAACAATTTTTTACGAGAACAAATGAGTAGGAGCGTGTTCAACTTGTTTGGATTTGCCACGACGGAAATTAGCAACAAATGCTCCGAATGCCCCCCCAAAAAGCTCACAAAGACACTATGTGAGATGTACAGATACATAGTCGGCGTTCGTCCCCTTGCCCTGCGAAACAAACTCCGAGCTCTTTTGAAGCCATTCGGTGTCTTTGGCGGCACTTGAGCGGCTTTCGGGAGTCCTCCGCTCTCGCTGGACTTGGCATTAGGTCGACAGCAGGTGGGGTGGAAATGGGCGCTCTCTGTAGTCCATGCAGGACCCTTGCGTCCTGGCTTGGGTGCTGGGGCATTGGGATCATCAGTGTCTTGATTCGAGAGCGTTTCACGCCCTGTTCGCTCACGATTGAGGATGGTTCGAGCGGTTTTCGGTTCGGTCCAGGGGTATTCGGAGGGGGTTTCCCGGCTCGGACGGGATTTAAGAGCGTTAGGAGTGCGCACGTGTGTCTTCGAGGGCGATTCGGTAGGTGGTCTAGTATTCCTTGTAGAGCAAACAGAGGATGTAGGAGCCTGAAGCTGTTCAACGTTCCCCGTACCGCCAGATCCTCCCTCCGATTCGTTCTCACCACGCAGCTCATTGGTCCCTTCGTCCTCCAGGGACTCTTCGCGCAACTTGATGACCTTGATCTTGCTTTTTGAAAATCCGCAGGCGGAATTGGTAATCGTAAAGCACGAAAGACAAGCCAGGACGTTACCCTTGGTGTCACCGATCGAGGATAGCAGGATGGCCTTTCTTTGCCGAGTTGTGACATTTTATGGCAAACGTGATACCACTGAGCAAAAGGTACAATATTCAGCCCAGTGGAAATGGCTGAATCCCATTATAACCTGGTGGTGTCATTCATGACAATTTTACACCTCGAACACTGGGTGAACATCAGCGATAGACCTTGATTTGAATGCTAACGAGTGAATGATAGACCCACGTATACATGAATGCTGGTAAACACCAAGTTCTGTGACATTAGAGCTTCTTCGCGCTTGGCTTTCAAATCAGATCGGTCCCCTAGACTGTGAGACGGGGTCTTCGCCTCCGCAACCGTCGGGATAGACCGGGTGGCACCAAGATGGAGGAGGAGGAAATTCGGGGGAAATATCGGTCGTTCGCATGCGTATATGGCTGCATGGATATCGGAGCCTTCTCGGCTTGCAGAGCGGTGCAAAGAGAGGTTGCTGCTTGACCGTCGCCCCATACCGGATCCGAGGACTTGGTGCAGATCGCTTCGAAAGAGTCTCGATCCGGAGAAACTGACCTGTCGAAAGAGCTTGATGAAGTGGCTGAGAGCCTAGACGTTTGTTCGGATGGTGGAACAGGCTGTGTCCGACCCTTTCGTAAGTCGTAAGGTATTGATCTATGCTGCGTTGACAACGAGACCGAAAAGGCAGCGAACAGCTATTGTTTACCGTCGAAAGTAGCGTCTTGCTGATCAAAAGCTTATTGTTGACAGCGTTGAACAATAGTCTACGTTGAATGATCGTCTATGTTTGTTTTGTTGTTATTCGCTAGTTGTCATATCAGGGTCTCATCATTGCTGCTGCGAACATTGCAGTCCTGTTCGGAAAACAAGAGGAATCAATCGATATTGTCTGTCCAGGATGTCACATCCCACCAGTAGGTAAGGCGTAATGATTTAAGCCACGTAATGGCATAATATCTACAAAGCCACGTGAAGGCTCCCTCATCATCCTTGTTAGGGGTCGAGGAATGTTTTGTCTCAGCGTTGTGCCTACTCCACCAAGGAGCTAGTCGTGTCCCCGTCAACACGCCAAGCGCGCGCTTTGAGTTCTGCCTGTCCACCCGAGGTCATGTCCATTTCCGCCTTCCCCATCGCAGCGCAGTCTCCGTGGTCCGTACCCGTCTCTACCGACCCCTCCAACGAGCCTAGCGTGGAGTCGGCCCTCGAGAAAGAGCGCATCGTCAAGGACATTTTCTCACTCCGCGACGGTCTGCGAGGTTTGATGGTTCGAGTGACCGAGGTTGAGGGGGAGACTGATAGGTTGAAGAGGGACAACGAGATGCTGGGGGTTTATATCGACAATCTGTAAGTGCGGCTTGAAATCGTTCTACAAAGGACGGCATGAGAGGCTGCATCTGATCGAGCGCACGCTTGCAGGACCCGCAACTCGGTCGTCGCGGCGGGAAACAAACGATGACACGATGTGGACCCGTCACAATATCTCGTGGGATCGCATCCACGTCGCATCGTTACTACCGCTCAAGCCATTAACATGGATGTAAAGGGCGGAGGATGGTCGGACCGCCGTCTTGGCTTGGCTTGACTTCCGTAGATGTCAGCTACGGGCGCAATGTATAATCACTCGATAGCTCATGCAGCACTGCCTTTCATTAGGCTAAATCTCATAGGCGCTGAGAGTATGGCGATAGGCATGCGACCGAGAATACAAGACGTGTCAAGGGTAGAGACCCTTCGTCAACTCCAGTTCTGCATCCTGCACCGGCGCTGAGCGCCTTTATCCATCATGAAGCTCAAAGACATCTCCCGGACGGCTACATTCGCCTGGGACAACTCCTCATCATCGTCTCCGCTCATAGCAACCGGGGCGATTGCTGGGGCCCTCGACGAGAGCTTCAGCAATGACAGTCAGTTGGAAATCTGGGCGCCGGACTTTGGCGAAGCTCAAGGGATGCGACTGGGAGGAGAGGACAATGAGGCCGGAGGCAGCATCAGCGTCGGGACCAGGTGGGTTGTTTCGTCATGTCAGCGCTGATGGCTCAGATTCAATCGCCTCGCATGGTCCGCTCCGTTGGACAGCTACGTCCGCGGTGTCCTCGCCGCAGGCATGGAGACTGGCGAGCTCAATGTGTTTGACCCAGTTAAGATCCTCGACGGTGCAAGGTCGGTCGTAATCCTTTGCCCGACCCAGCTGACCACATCAGCGCCGATGATGCTCGCATCTTCAAGAGCGACAAGCTCACCGGACCCGTCCGAGGACTCGACTTCAACCCGATCCAGAAGAATCTCATGGTGGCGGGCGCGATCAACGCAGAGGTGGGTACTTTTCATTGACGGTCTGACACGCAGCTCTTCATCTTCGACCTGAACAACCCGAACACCAACCCCATCCCTCCTGGCCCCCTGTCCACCAGACTCAACGACATCACCTCGCTCCAATGGAACCCCAACTTCTCGCGAGTCTTTGCCGCATCGTCGTCTTCCGGTTACACCTCGGTCTGGGACCTTCGAGTGGGCAAGGAGGTCGTGAGTCTGCAGTACGGCGGTGGAGCTGCAAAAGGTATGGGCACCGTCGGCGGCGTCGCAGGACTGCAACTGGGCAAGCGGCGGGGCATGAGCGATGTCTGCTGGCATCCGGAGCAAGTGAGTGGATTGCGAGGACTCGTCTCACGCCTAGGCCACCCGCCTGATCACCGCGTCGGAAGACGACGAGTCGCCCATCATAATGCTCTGGGATCTGCGGAATACTGGGGCGCCGGAAAGAGTGAGCGTTTCCACTCGATCGCTGCTGACCGACAGATCCTCAGCGGTCACCACAAAGGCGTGCTTTCCGTCGCGTGGTGTGAACAGGATGCCGATCTCCTCCTCTCCTGCGGGAAAGACAACAGGACGCTCTGCTGGAATCCGCAGACTGGAGAGATCATCGGCGAGGTGAGTTCGCTGATATGATCCCGCTGACAGGTAGCTTCCCGCTAGCAACGACTGGTCCTTCCAGACCGGGTGGTGCCCCAGAAACCCAGACCTCCTCGCGACGGCCTCCTTCGACGGTCACATCGGGATACACTCGCTCCAGACGACCCAAGTCCCATCTCCGCTCCGTCGAGAGATGAGCGAGACCGCCACGGCCGACGACTTCTTCGGCGCGCTCGGCAACGACGAGTCCGTAGACGATCAAACCAACGTCCTCTCCCTCAGGCAGCCCCCAAAGTGGCTGCGGCGACCGATCTCTGCGTCTTTCGGATTCGGCGGATTACTCGCCAGCACGTCCAACCTCCCAGCCGCCAGCGGCAAGCATCATAGCGGGGTGGTCCATCTCCGCAGCGTGGTGACGGAGCAAGGCATCCTGGACCGAGCGACTGCCGTCCACGAGGCGTCAGGAGATCTAGACAAGATGCGAACCTTCTACAGCGAAAAAATGACCGATCAGAGCGACACAGCATGGCAGACGCTGCAGACTCTGCTCAAGGCGAACTCGAGGGAGGAGCTGGTACGACTCCTAGGCTTTTCCAAGGAGGAGGTTGCGAGTAACGTCGCCGAGGCGATCAAGACATTCCCGTCCACCACTATCGACGAGGCCGATATAGAGCGAGACCCCACTGTTCCGTTCGCCGAGCCGGAGAAGCAGGAGTCCAAGGAGGACGCATCCACTGCGCAGCCGTCCGAGGCGACTCCATCCGAGATTAGCGCATCCGAGACCGCCGCCACGGAAAACACCGCGGTGACCGACCAGAGCCTTTTCACCGACGACACCCCAGGGACACCCGCTGCTGCCGCAGCAGACTTCTTCTCCTCCATGGCCGCGGGCAATCTTCGCAACCCCCAGCTCGACAGCGTCATCCCCCACAAGACAGAGGGTACCGCGTCCTCGGTCGCAGCGACGATCGGCAGCCGAGCGTCCTCAATCCGCTCGGAGATCAAAGACAGCAATACCTTCCGCATCTACCCCTCCGGCGAGAGCGACGTGGACAGGCTCATCACTCGAGCTCTCGTTCTCGGCGACTTCGCATCCGCTGTCAACCTATGCCTCGCTTCCGAGCGCTTTGCCGATGCCCTGATCCTCGCTGTTCGAGGCGGCCCAGAGCTGCTGCAGTCGACGCAAACAGCCTACTTTGCCCGTCGCACCACCTCCCTCCCCTTCCTCCGCGTCTTCCAGTCCATCGTCACGGAAGACCTCGTCGACATCGTCCAGAACGCCGATCTCAGCGAATGGAAGGTCATCTTCGTCGTCCTCTGCACCTTCGCGAGAGACAGCGACTTTGGCAATCTCGCGGAACAGCTCGGTCAACGACTACAGTTCAAATGGCAGATGTTGGCGGGGTCAGACAGTCCGGAAGCAAAGGAGAGCGCGAAGACAGCGAGGCAGGATGCCACGCTCTGCTACATCGCTGCGCGGAAATTGGAAAAGGTCGTGGGTATCTGGGTCGAGGAGATGGGCGAGGAGGAGAATCAGACCCAGGCGACAAAGTACACAGGCCACGCTCAAGCACTGCAGTCGCTCATCGAGAAGGTCGCCGTCTTCACTGCGACGACTTCCTACGTCGACGAGGACCTATCGACGCCGACCGAGTCCGCCGCGACGGCCGAAGCCGGGGCTAGGACGTATAAGCTCGCCGGACTGTACGACCGGTACTACGAATACGCCGATCTCCTAGCGACTCAGGGCATGGTCGACACCGCGGCAGAGTACGTCCGGATGACCCCGTCGGACTACAAGGGGACCGGCGTGGCCGGCTTCGAGCTCGACAAGGCGCGAGATCGGCTCCTCAGTACGGCGAGCGGCGGCACCGGGACAGCACCAGCACATGGTGCTCCACCTGCGGAGCAATCTCGTCAAACCGCGGCTCCGATGTCTGCGCCAGGCTACGCTCCCGCGTCCGCTCCAGGTTTTCCTGCACCTGCGCCAGCGCCAGACGCAGCTGGCCCAGCATCCACCTCTGGGGCTTATAATCCCCCCAACGCTTCCTACGAGACTCCGAAACATCACGACCCACCTCAGTCTTACGGCTACCCCGATCCCAGTCCCTACGCTCCGTCCCAAGCATATCAGCAGTCTTCGCAGTACGGCCCAAGCAATGGCTATGGCCCACCCGATCCCCAACCCCAAGGATATGGCGTGCCGTCGTCCCAGCCCTACGGTGCACCAATTGCGCCTCCCGCGCCTCCGCCTCGAGTAAGCGCCAACGGCTCAAACAACACTTCGACTCCGCCGCCGGTTCCAGCGGCTCAGCGCCGGGATATGCCCGGGTGGAATGACATGCCGAGCGGTCCGCCCAAGCGACCAAGCAGTGCAGCACGAGATGCTGCGAAACCCGCGCCGATCATGTCGCCATTCCCAATGTCCACAGATCCCATGGCCGCGGCTGGTGCGCCACAGCAGATGCAGAATCGGGGGATGACACCTCCGCCGCCCCGAGCATCTCAACCGAAAATGCTACCTCCCCCTCCCCGTGGTGGACCTCGTCCGCCTTCGGCTCAGGCGGTGGCTCATCAAGCTTCGAGTCCGCATCAAACACAGGCTCGTCCGCCTCCGGAAACAGGTCCGCCTTCCTTGAACGCAGCACCAACCCCAGGCGTAGCACCCCGTCAGCCAGCCGGTCGAGGAGGACCACCTCCAGGTGTATTGGCTAGACCTCCTCCGCGAAGAGCGCTGTCCCCGCTTGGCCCTCAAGGACGCGTCGCATCACCCTTGTCCTCGCAACTTCGTTCGCCATCCTCCTCTCAGCCGCCCGCGAGAGTGCTGTCGCCTCCTGGTCAGGCGCCGCCGCCTGGATCGAGGCTCGCTGGTCCACCACCGCCTGGGCGGATACCGTCGGCTACGCAGACTCCTCCAGCTCGCAGCGCATCGAGTGGAACTCCGCCACAGTCATCACCGCCGACGAAACCCTCTCATCGTGACTCAGAATCACATGAATATAGACGAAGCTGATACCTGCAGCCTCTGGTGACCACTCTCACATGCCCCCGACCTCACGACCCATATACGACACCCTTTCCGCGGAGCTGAGCCGGGTCAAGCAGTCTAACCTGCCTGTGAGTCTACTGCGCTACTCTTGGGCGGCGCTGATCAAGCAGGCGCACGTGACTCGTATCGTCGACGACACGGAGCGGCGGCTCAACATCCTCTTTGACGGGCTGAATAACGAGACTGTCCCGAGACAAGCCGTAGACCAGATGAACAATATAGCGAAGGGTGTGTTAATCTCGAATGACAGTAGCTGATGGCTAGCGATGGCGGCGCGGGACATGAGCACTGCGCTGGCGATGCATGTGGAGCTATTGACGAATGCCACAGGCGAGATGACCGCATGGGCAGTGAGTCACCCCGCGACGGCTTACGTGAGCTTATGTTTGAACACAGCCCGGAGTGAAGCAGCTTATACGCCTGGGGCTATGAGCATTAATGATAGAAAAGAATCAACTGTGGATGAAGAACGCGAATCCTGCATAAACATCCGAGATACAACTGATGCGATGCTGGATTAAGTATAACTGTAAGCTAGTATTCGTAAGGTACCGCCTTGATGGCCTCGCCATACGCCGGGGGAGCCACGATCCACCCATCCTCACAGCTGATCTCTTCCCCGCTGATCATCCTCCCAACCTCCCGCCCGCTGGACCGATCGATATGCAGATCGGACCACCGTATAGTCTGCATCGCGTTTCGCGGTTCTGAGACCGAGCCTATGACCAGCGGGAGAGGTAGAGTCCGTACCGTCCCTGGGAACGTTCGCTTCATCGCGACGAGGTCAAGGACGTCGTTTGTCTCGGTGAAAATGCCGATGGGTGGGAGGTGACGGTCGAGCACCTTGTCGAGCGTCGGTCCACCGGATGTGAGCGGGAGGAAGGCGAATGTGACGGCGAGGTGGAAGGTGGAGGATACCGAGATGGTCTCCGTGTCGGCGGATGAGTTTGAGGGTGGCCCAACATTGAGCATGGTGGAGAACCCATGGGTCCACGTGTCGCCGCTCATGATGGGGAGGATGGTCTCGAGTTCCAACTGCGAGTCAGAGTTTGACTCTAGCCATGTGAAGCGCGAGTGGACTTCTCGCTCGTTGACGAGACCTGCTTGACCGGATGGATCGCGTAAGTCGGCGGGTGAGAGTGACGTGTGTTCCCGTCGCATCAGGGCGAGGCGCACCAGGATCTGCTGTTTGATGTGACCGTCTGTCTCTTGCGGTGGGGTGAGTCGGATTCGCAAGGGGATGGCGGAGGTGGGCGAGAAGGCGGTGGTGGTGAGGAACGGCTCGACAGTCCATCGTGAGTTTGGTCGACGGACCAGACCTTTCGCTGTACCGATGACCCCGCCGGTGGAAGTGCTATCTTTTTGCACAAAGAATGACTGTGGGTCGTACCGCGGAGCTCGTGTCGGCATAGTCTCTGGCATCATCTCGAATGGCCGAGCCGTTTCGGCGAGAACGACTTTCGCCCCAGCTTTTTGCGGGTCGTCACATCCCAATGTCACCGACAAAGCGTAGGTCACGGCGAAGGAGGCTCGAGCCACGGTGAAGGACGGTGGGAGATGTGGTGTGGACGGTACTTGTACCGTGAGGGGGAGAGAATAGGTCCCGCCTGGCAGACATGTCTTTGGGTCGACGAGGCAGTCCTTTGGTTGTCGAGCGGCGTAGGCTTGTGCGTCGCGTGACCAGAGTTCGAGACCTTCGGCGAGAGAGACGGATACGCAGATGATGGTTCGAGGTAAGACTGTGGGGATGTGTAGCGTGCCGACGAGGGACATGGTGAGGACAGGGTTGAGCGAGTGAGAAAGGGATGATTTGCGTTCAAGTTGGAAGCTGAGGATGGTGGGGATCGCTTGGCCGGGGTAGAAGGCAGGTGGGATATCGAGGTTGGTATCGGAACATTGGAATGTCGCGCTGAGGTTGCACCTTGGTAATGAAGGAGGTAAGAAGAGTGAGACGGACGCTGAGCAGGAAGTCAACGGTGCAAAGGGGCCCTGATCACTAAACATACCTGACGTATCATCAACCCCCATTACCTCATCCTCAAGGTCATCCCGGGCCAAGGACTTTGATCCATGGTGTCTGACGATACCGCCTAAAGATGTCCAGAATTCTCGTGATCTTGAGCGACGATGAGTTGATGGTCCCGCCGTTGTAAGAGGGACCGAGCGAGGTGGGAGCATCTGAGTAGGGAGAGACGAGGCCATGGCGGAGATGATGTCGCGTAGATCGGAAAACGTGCTGGTGGATGATGGTGATGGAGACGGAGATGAGGTCGTAGGAGCAAATTGAGCGGTGGTGCTCATGATGAAAGGTCGCAATATAAGTCAAAAGGGTATGTGAAATTGGATAAAAGGAGAGAGATGATCAAAGCGGGATCGGTGATGAAGGGTCGAACGTGATGAGAATCATCGTCCCCGGTGATCCTCGGGTCAGCTCGGGTCAGACCAAGCTTGCCACGCGATTGCACACTCCTTCTACGCGACAGAAGAGGGATCCATGAACCAGAAATTCCCATCCGGCTCCCCTCCCGCTTCTAATTTGTGAATTACATGACGGAAACAATCTCTACTGGAGCCACGGGTCAGGGCGGAATTCAGGGGGATCACCTCCCGAGACATCCCTGAATTCCTTGGGGTCCGTTTGGGCGCAGGCGTTTCGGATTTCGGTAACTGGTAGAGTCGGAATATCCGGGCCGGAAGTGTCCCGTCCCAGCTCGGCCCGAGTCCCGCACGGGATGGCTGCTCCCTTGACCTTTTGTCTACTGTTTTACCCTTCTTGCAACGATGCGTTAGTCCTGAACCCACTGGCACGCATAGCATCAAGATGAAACGGTGAAACTATCGTCCGACCGAAGCGTGGGAACCCCTCCGCGTCGGATCCTCACCCACACGACCGGAAGCACCGGACCTTACCCCTTCCGGCTTGACCAGTGTGGAGTGCGTCTGGGATCAGTGCGGTTTTAAGCGGAAGTTTGGGTCGTCAAGTGAGGAACAACAGCTGGCCAGGATTGAATAGCGCCATTAGGGCAAAGAATCTCTGTCGATTCGATCTGAGAGGGAAGAAGCTCATAAGGGTTTACAGGAGACGTTTGGACGGTGGCGCTTTGTTTCCGATGATGACGCCCCTCCCTTAACCAGTCGTTCTTTTTATGTATGCGTGATCGAATCACTGACCAGGTAGTGGCTCAGAGATCCCGTCCACGTTAGTACAGCGATGGATGCAGGAGGTTCCAAAGCAGAAGCAACGGATAGTTGTAAGAGAGCCAGATTATGCCTGAAAAAATCCTTCTTCTGCGATTGACGGCCCGTGACATCTGCATCTGTCTTCCCAAGCGATGCAGCCTTGACCATGTTGAAGCCATGCACTTCCCGTCCTGGCCAGCATCATTCTGGAAGCGATCTTGGTGTACGTACGCACAGGCAGGACAGCTAAACGAAGAGGGGGATCTACCTCGAACAAAGTGCGACTGTGGGATCAACTTTCCTGTGACTCGTTGTACGTGTCTTAATCAATTCTAAAGCTAGCCGGGGAGGACGTGCTCCTCCGAGGCGGCGGCTGATCTGTTACTGATAAGCTAAATGGCAACATCGCACATTTCCCATCGACACAAGGCATGAATTACCGCGATCAAAGCTCGTCCAGATCCCCCTCCAACCCAGAGTCCTCGTCTCGTCCACTAGCCCTGCCCGCCGCCCTCCTTCCAACCACGCTCAGTACTCCCACCAACCGCTCCTTCGCCTCCTCAAAGCTTCTCGCCTCTCCATCTGCAAAATCTTCCTCGTCGTCCTCAGCCAGTCCGACGAACGTCGTCTGAGTCAGCATAAGCCGGAGATGCGATGTCGCTGTCTGCACTTTCTGACTCGCTTCGAGGCGTTGCAGTCTGCTCAGCGCGGCATTGATCATAAATGCCGAGGAGAGAAGCCGAACGTATTCGACGCAGACAAGAGCGAGGCGGTCGATGGCGAGCGCATTGGCGGGGAGTGTCGAGATAAGAGAGATTCGATCGATGGTCACCGCACTGGATGAGCCGGGGTAAAGAAGCTCAAGCATCGCGGAGACAGAAGAGAGAGCGGAACCGGCGCCTTTGACTTCCTCTGCGGCGAGTGCGCTAGCAAGAGCGGCTTGTGCAGACGGGTCTGGCCCGGTGAAGACACCCCAGATACCAATGAGGACGAGACCGAGAGCATGAGAAGCCGAGCCACGAGGGACACCCTCGACGACTCCTCGGATCTCTTTGTCATATGCGGACGACTTGAGCGATTTCCCTAGGTCTCGTTTCTCGAGGTTGTCTAGCAGCGTCTTGACCGAGCTTGCGCCATTCTTGGCGGAGGCGTCAACGAGGCGGATGAAGAGGCGTGAGTAGAGATCGTTGATATGGACAAGCGTGATCTGCTCGGCTATGGCGGCGATAGGAGAGGCAGTCTTGGGAAGGAGGTCGAGGCTGTTGATCGCCTCGTCGAATGGAAGCGCGAGGACAGCGCGGAGTGATGCAGAAGAGTCGGACTGGAGTTTGGCACGTGCAGCCTGCCAGAGTGCTTGTGGTGTTCGTAAAAACGGTACCTCGGGCTGGAGTAGCGCGAGCAAAGCCAATGAATAGGCATCCTTGGCGGTCCGGTTCAGCCTGAGTATGACGTGCCACCTAGCGAGAGTCGTCGGGTTGAGCGCTGTGACGATGAGCTTGTGTCTAGTAGTGATGCACGACTCACCACCACCAAGCATGCCAGCAGCTAAGCTGTTCCACGCTGCACAATCAGATTCGGACTCCGCCTTGGCCCATTTCGACGCCGCGAGCTTGATCGAATCCTTTGTAACCCCGCTTATGCTGCCCGCTGGAACCTCGTCATCGTCCGCGAACCTTGTCCAGCGCTGCGCGAGCGGCCAGAGTAGCACTGCAAGCACGACAGCCACCAGCAAGCGCCATCCCCAATCGACAAGGGTATGAGGGTGAGGCACAGCGCGGTGAGGTAGACCGCGCGAAAGGAGACGTGAGGTGTGCTCCGCCGTGATAAGGGGCAGACGGGAGAGCACCTGGCCTGTTGTCGAACTGTTGGAGAATACTATGCCAGAGGCCATCTCCGGTCCCGGCGAGTGCCTGAAGAGCGTCGATGCAGAGGGAAAAAGGGAGAACGACATGGCGAATGCTGCGAAAACACGCACTCCGCCGCCGGGACCACCGGGACCGAAGTTGGGATCCTCCTTTCCCTTGGGCCCAGACTTTCCGCGAGACTTAGGCACTGCACGGGGCTTCTTCCGTTTCGGCTCTTCGTCCTCGTCCTCGTCCTCCTCGTCAAATGAATCCTCCTCTGCTCTCAACTGAGAGGCAATGTCTGCTTGCGCTTGTCGCTCCCTCTCTTGCTGCTCGAACTCGGCTTGCCACCTTCGCAGATCGTCCTCACCCGCCACCGCCATCCGGAAAACCTCCAGCTCGTCCACCTTGCGTTGAAGCGAACCGACCCGTCGTTGCAGCAGCTCTATGTACAGTCGAGCGCCTAGAAAGATGGTGGTCTTTGCGCTTGCGTTGGGCCGAGTGATCTCGCCCAGTCCGTCAACGGTCCCATCGGCAGCACGGAAGTCTGTCCTGCGACGCTGCGCCTCAGACGAAGTGCCGTAAAGGACACGCAAAGCCGGGACCGAATCTCGCAAGTCAGCTTGGGCGGCCTGCACTTTCTGACGATAACGACGTTCCGTCTTGTTGTGCTTACCCACCGCGGGAACCTCTGGAGGCGAGACAGACTCGGGATTGACAGCCAAAGGACCACGGCGACCGGCGATGACGCGGGGTTGGGGGATGGGCTGAAGCTTTGCTGTCGGAGGAACTACTATCGGTACCGGGTCGAACGTTTGACGGTTGGATGGGTACGCATCTAGATCATCAGGTCCGAAAGATTGTGTAGACTCACCATGACGAGGCATCGTATACATTGTCGCCTGAGGTACAGGCTTTGTGTCCGTCGGTTGCCATCCCTGCGGCATGGGAGTGTACGGCGCCTGCTGGACTTGCTGACCCATCCATGGAGGCTGAAAGGACTGTTGGGGCTGATACGTTGACGGTTGCACAGAAGCCATGTTTGCCGTATTCGTATACTCCATCTTCGGCATGAGGTAGGATTCCGTCGAGACGACGGAGAACCTGCGCTGATTCCCGGCTGGAGATGCGTCGACGAGGTTGAGCATATCAAATGTGTCGTCACGGCTGAGATTGGTCTGTCCGCCGGCAGAGTTGGGAGGATAGTATATCGTGCCGTTTCCGTCGGAACTATGCATGGCGCGGTTCTGAGGGAGAAAGAGGGAGTGTCCTTGTTTACCTGGCTGCACCTGGTAGTCGCTGTTTTGGAAGAGAAGCATGTCAAGCTCGTTCGAAGAGAACGAGTTTGCGAGAAGGAAATCATCGGTGGCGGAGATTGAGTAATTCGAGCTGGGCGAAGCGGATGAATGGGGAGATTGCTGAGCCGGTTGAAGAGGGAACATTGATTGAGATGAAGGCGAGAGCGAGGGGGGGCGAGAGGGGTAGGATTGCTGGAATGACATGGACTGAACGTCGGTGGATGGAGAGATCGATTGACGATGATTCGTGACGTTCTGCGGAATGTGGAGAAGATGCGGGTTGTCTACGTATGGTCCGGACATTTCAGGTAGGAACATAGCATTGACCGGGGATATCGTTTCCTCGTAATAGACAGTATCTTCCTGTGATCGCGCCGAGGGTTGAGTATTGTACAGAGCTGACATGACTGAAGGACGACTGTCAAAGTGAGAATGAAAGGGCAAGATTGGTTGGGAAACACGAAATGCGAAAGGTGGTAGAGATTATGGGACGACACTTCTGAGTCGGACGATGGTCACGTGGATCGAGAAAATAACCCCTTTGGTCGGCCGATGCCGGAATCGCTTCGGTGCACAGGATCGCCTGAAACTGTTCATACCCGCTGTTGAGTGTCGAGAGTTTACACACTGGCGGTTTATATGACTGCCGCTCATCCAAGCATTTCTCCTGAGATCATCCTCGAGACATTCACCTCTCTTGCCCCTCATCATGTTCCTGTACATAGTCCTCCTTGTTCCCCTCCTCATTGTCATCCTTTATCGACCGATTCTTCGCCTCATAACCCCTCGTGGCCTTCCCAATATTCCCGCGTATCCAGATCCCAGTCCCATCTTGGGCGATGTCTCAAGAGTCGCGAAGTTCATGAAGGCTGGAACATTCTCAAAATTCTTCGAACAATGTGCCAAGGACCTTGGACCGATAGCTCAGGTTCGCCTGGGTCTCTTTGAAACGTTAGTTCACGAAGACCCCCCGAGCTCACGAACGAAATCAGTATGGTCTTGTTGTCGGACTATCAAACATGCGAGAACGTCCTCACCCAGCAGACCCGCTTTCACGATCGTGCGGATACGGTCATCAAGATGTTCAGCAATATCCTTCCCACCGGGCAGATTGCGTTGAAAACAAACGAAATGTGGAAGCACCATCGGCGGATCATTGCGCCAGCAATGACCAGCAAATATCTGAGCTTGACCACTCCTCGAGCGAACGAGTCCATAGGTAACTTGGTCGAGCTGTGGAGGGCGAAGAGCGACGCCGCTGGGGGAAGGGCTTGGGCTGCGGGAAATGACATGGAGAGCTCGACGATGGACGCAATGTGTGGAATGGCTTTTGGCTCTTCCTGGGGCATCATTCGAGCTTTCACCGACCAGGTCATTGGCAACCACGAAGAGGTACCTACCGGTAAGATGGGCGATGCGTTGTTCGTGGGTAGGCCGCCTCCACTCGCTGAAAGTACTTTAGTCGCCTTTGAGGTGGGTCCTGCGATCGAGAAAAATCCTAAAACGCACAGTCCGTGTCGGCGACAACAGCCGTTTTCCGCTTAAAGCATCTCGCAACGAGGCTCTCCCCGAAACATCGTTACCACCGCGGTCGTATCAACAAATTTCTTGACGCCAAGCTTGCAAGCTCGAGGATCAAGGCGAAGCAGATGGGTCGGGACCTTGCGGTGGAACTGGCGGATAACACCTTGGATCTCATGGTCGCGAGAGAGTTTCGAGCAGACGATTGGATGCCGGATAACGAAATGAAGGACGAGTTGCTACAATACTTGGTCGCCGGAACGGAGACTTCAGGAGTGACGCTATCTTGGTGGCTGAAATACATGACCAATCATCCAGAGACACAACGGAAGCTTCGGGACCACCTTATTTCCCGTGTTCCCCACATCCAGGATCGACCACCGAGCTTTGAGGATCTGAATGCGACCAGTACGCCATACCTGGAGGCGATTGTACACGAAACGCTACGATTGTCAAGAACCGCCGGCGGGTATATGCGACAAGGTGAGCAGTCCTGCCCAACTGGCGCTGACTCTATCAGTCACAGAAGACATGGTGATCCTTGGCAAGCGCCTACCGAAAGGCACTACCATCGTCTTCTCCACCCTGCTCGGTCATGAGGACCGCTCGACCCCGATCTACGCGGTTCCTGAATACGCGTCCGAATCCTCCTCGGTCCAAGACCCGAAAAGCGCTGTAGCGGTCCAGCTGAGTAACTCGCTTGCGAAGGCCCGTACAGTCGGATCTGAGCGGAAGGTCGGATATTGGGCGGCAGGCTCGGGCAAGAAATTTGATCCAGACAGGTGGCTGGATGCCGAAGGGAGGTTTGACTTGACCGCTGGACCCAGTCTACCATTCTCTCTGGGTCAGCGGGGATGCTTCGGCAAAAATCTGGCGGTGAGTGGCGGTGTTGCGCAGAGCTGATTTTTAGATACTCGAGCTCCGCCTCTTCATGTCCCAACTAAACCAAGCCTTCTTCTTCGCTCGAGTCTCAGAGGAACAAAACTCGTTCGACTCCTACGAGACTATTGCCACTCATCCCCGGCAGTGCTTTGTCCGGCCCGTTCCATGGGATTCGATGGAGGCGATGGCGTGACGATGCCCACCGGCGCCGGACGATACCGATTCTATTCCATACTGAGAACGATCTTTCCTCTCAGGGGCAATCAACGGATTTACGTTGGGCTAGCAGAGATCAGCGACTTACTGGGTCGGAGCATCCCCCCCTTCCCCTGCCACTTCCCCCTCCATGCCTTTCCCCCTCTTTCCCCCTCCTTCGCACCTCCCCCTCCTTCCCTCCCCCCCTATCCCCCTGGTGGTCATGCGACATGTTTCCTAACTCCGCTTCGGTTCCCGATGATCCCCGTAGAGATCATACACACTCTTTGTTACGAGCAGGTATAGCGGTCTAGGTATCATCAGAGGCATGCATTTCTCGTTGATGATCGCATCGGTATAGGCGGGTCAGTGAGCCCCGGGACCTTTCCCAGGACCTTTCCCAGACCTGTACCGGAGCTAATTTTGCTCAATAAAGACCGAATGAGATTCGGTTCTCGGTGTCGGATAACATGACGGGGGAAGACAATTGTCTGGATACATATCGTCGACGTCTTCGTGCGCGAAGCGCTTTGATGCTCCAGGTATAGCAATCAAGCTGGAGCGTAAGAAGGCTGAGTCAAGACGCAAGACAGCAATGCCGTTCTCAGTCCAGAGCGGCAGCAAAAGTCCTTGGGGCAAGATGAAACGTATGCTAATGAGACGCTGGGATGTCAAGTAGGTTGTGTGGTTGTGTTTTAATTAGTATGCCTGGCGTTCACAAACAGGTCCAAGGGAACACTTAAAGCTTCATGATGCACCAACCACAGTGCCTCGCGGAAGTGATCCACACGATTTCGGAAGTGCCTGAGCTAACAGCATTGCTCCGAGATGAGCCGTATGTAGGGTAACTCCGCAAAGGCTCCTTGGAAGTTGATGTGTTTTACTACCGGAACATCCGTGGTAACGACATGAGAATGTCTCGTCGAACTCCAGGAAGGTCTCACTTGTGGTCGTGGACCTCATTGCACTTGATCCTTGACTGAACGGAAAATAACCGGAAGCGGGGAAATCTTCTCCCAAAAGGCCTCGAACTTGACAGTTGAGTACATAAGCTCGGTAAATCAGGGTTGAACCCGGCCTCGGCTCTCACCCTTTGAATCGAAGAAAATGCCGGTAGCTACGGTCCACCCCCCGATAGTGGACCTTTCTTCCCCCCTTGTCTCACTTCTTTTCGTGCTCATCAAACCTCTTTGATCTTCTCGTGAGACATTTCCTAGTGAACCGAGACAAATTGGGGTCACGATCTTCTCCGACGCAACGCGCGATCCGACTACCAACAGAGACCACCGTGTCGTACTACGCCGTCCAACTTCGCTCATGTCCGCGATCACTCACCAAGCCGGTCAAGGTATATAGGCCCCCACTCCACCCAGCTCGCACCGCATTCACCTCATCTTCAATCACAATGCAGTCGTTCTCCCCATCGGTCCTCTCTCAAACCGACGACAGCGTCTCGCCCGCTTCAATGGACGCTTTCGGCACTTCCGCCTTTCCCGAAGGATCTTCACCCGATAGTCGCCGCCAGCGGATCTCCATGGCTTGCCAGTACTGCAGGCACAGGTGAATCATACCGCTTTCCTCGGAGACCTTCGCTCATTGTCTTGCAGGAAAATCCGGTGTCGCGGCGGATCCCCATGTCACAATTGCGCTCGCTCTCACCGCGAGTGTGATTACACACCTGTACCCGAGGAGGTGAACCGGGCTACTCGGGAGAAAAAGGCGATCGCAAAGGCCTCCAAGACGAATCCGTCTCCCGCACCATCCTACTCGCCATTCTTCGGCGACACTCCGGTCTTTGACGTGCCTTACGTTGCCGGCTCGCAACTACGCCCAGGTCATTTTACTCATCGCCGATCCGTTTCGGTCCCAAACTTCGAGGTGGCCCACTGGGTCCCGCCGCCAGCGCCGGCACTTCAGTCCCCGGCGATGTTCGAATCTTCTCAGTGGATGTACAGTGGCTGGTCATCTGCCCCTGCGATCCCCATACCCGAGGAAGTCAACCCAACTCGCGCCTTCCCTTCGGTACTGGAGGAGACTCCGACACACGATGCGTACCTTCACTCGCAATGTGGATCCGCCACTCCGTCCGACACCCGATCCAGCTCTACCGAGAGCGATCCACCTTACGGTGCTTCCTGGTCCACGCCGAACATCGGGTCGAGCTATCTTCGACCGCCTCTACCCCTTACTCCTATCTCCACCCGGACTCACTACCGGCACCCTTCATCCCCTCACTCGTCGCTCATCACTCCCAGCACCGCGTACCACTCGCCCTATCCGACTGCACCTTTCCAGCAACCTCACATGTACTCCGCCTCTCCTCTCGCTCACTCGACCTCTCCGACGCTTGCTCCCGAAATGTCCAAGGATCTCGTCGGATTGGGCATTGGAACGAGCGACGAGAACATGTACCACACCCCAACCTATCTGCCGGAGGAGTAATTTGCTAGCCCACTCCTTTGACACTTTCTCACGGACAATGACTGTGGACAATCTCGCGGAATAGATTGTACTTGCAGCAATGCAGAGGAATCACATTTGCATTTTTTATCTTAACTCATTCTATCCGTTAGAGCGTCGATCGTCCGCCCTAAAGGTAGAGCTGTCTGTACTCACCAAGCTGTCCATGCGTCCCAAAATCTCGAGGACCGTCGCGATGACCTCAAAGCACAACTCTTCTAACATTTACACAAGCACAAGCACAATGGACTTTTCGCGGAACAGATTGTACTGGTAGCAATGCAGAGAAATCACATGTGCATTTTGATCCTGGCTTATTCTATCCGTCAGAGCTGCAGTCGTCAGCCCGATCAGCGAACGATTACTCACCAAGCTGTCCATGCGTCCAAAAATCTCTAGAACCGTCGCGATGACCTCAAAGCACAACTCCTCCTGATCCTCCGTCCCGCCGCCCGCACCCGCCCCTCCACTCGAGCTCGCCGCCATCTCCTTTCTGACCTCTCGAACCAGCTCCTGTACACTCTCACGCCCTGCGCCACCACTCCCGCCTTCCCTCTTCCGCACGGAACCACCTCCAATCGCCACGGGCCCGGCTGTCGCCGAGGTGCCCTGCCCGAAGGGCCAAGTGCAGAACTCGGCGAGGATATCGTCGCATCGCGCGAAAGCGGCTTCACGGAAGTCGTATGAAAGTCGCTGGAGGGCATTCTCAAGCACACTCGAAGCATAGGCTGTTGTCAGCTCAGCCAGACTGCACCACCTACCAGCACAGACGAGAACCACAGCCCGCATATGAGGATATTTGACTCCATCTTTCTGCAGCGCTTGCGGAGGTACCGCTTGCGTCTTCGCCGTCAGCAGTGACAAAGTCCGCCGCATCACGTCCTCCTTCGCGTTCATGTCCGCTATCGGGTGGGTGGCCATGTCGAAAAGGAGGAAGTTGCGCTTTTCGGTGCGAAGGACTCCCTTGTCGACAAGGCCCTTGGCGAGACGTTCTCGCACCTGCTTGAGCTGATAGCCGATCTTCATCACGTTCCACGTCTCGCCTAGGCACAGTCAGCATCGCTCCTGAGTACACCCACCTGACATCAGGTCGACCCAAGCCCCTGTCCCATACTTCTCACTACTCTTCATCATCTTCAGCGCCTCGTCAAGGATCGTCTCTCCCGTCTGTCGTTCATCAATGACCTCGATAAGTCGGTCGGCCAGAGCGAGTCGTCGTCGAGAGGGATCCCGGACCATGGCGATACGCCGGCGGAGAGCGAGCTCGATGAGGATGCAACCCCGAAGGGCGTATGAGATGTTGTCGTTCCAGAATGAGAGATAGCCCTGAAGCGGTCAGCGTCTTCTTTCGGGAGCTACACCTACAGCTTTATCCTTCAGTCCGAGGAGAAGCACCTCCTCCATCAATGTTAATCTGGGTGCCTGCTGCGCCTCGCTTCCGGTTTCGAAATCCCTCGGATCATACGCAATCTTCCCTCGCCCTTCAATCGCGCCAGATCCTCCACCACCACCTGCTGTACTTGTCGGTGCAGCGGATCGAGCGGGCTTGGGAGCAGATGCGGAGGGGACAGGAGTGGAAGCGAACGTGGGAGAGGTGGAAGTACCGATGGAGGGCGAGCCCCCTGCGCCGCGACGTCGCGTGAGACCTTCGCTGGACATGGCAAGGGAGGGAGAGGATTTTCACAGGCAGCAAGGGCGCGTTCAATGTCGAGATTTGCTCTGCCCAGAGGGGTTTAGGCGAGCAAGCCGTTGATTGCCAAAACGCGCCTTCAAGCGTGAATCCCCACTTTAAATCGCCGTCCGTGGCACCTCCTAGTTTGTCTTGTTTTCAGGCACGCGACCTGCTCAATCGCAATATGGGATAGATAGTCTTGGCCTTTGAAGCCGAGGACGTCAACAGCCATGTCCAATCTGTGAGTCGAAGTGTGATTATCTATCAGATCAAGCTGATGCTTTAACCTCAGCTACGTCACCGAGGTTAGCGGGCCCATCGAACGACCCGTCCCCCCCCCCGCTCGCAAACTCGCTGACACTCGATAGCCCGCCCCGAACGGCAAGGTCATCATCGAGACGACCGCTGGGGAAATAGAGGTGGGTCCCTTAGTCTCTCCAATCCTGATCCTCTTCCAGGTCGAGTTATGGGGCAAAGAAGCTCCCAAGGCCGTCCGCAACTTCCTCGCCCTCACCATGGAGGGTCAGACTATTCCCGACTCAACAACATTAGAGCTCATATCCGATAGGCTACTATGACGGTGTCATTATCCATCGAATCGTGCCCGGCTTCATCATCCAGACCGGAGATCCTACGGGGACGGGAACGGGAGGAGAAAGCTTCTACGGCGAGCCGTTCCAAGATGAAATCCATGGCAGGCTGAAGTTCAACCGGTGAATCCCGCCGTCAATGCTCGGTGGATAAGTGATAACCCGACTCGTGCAAGGCGTGGCCTCTTAGGCATGGCAAACAATGGCAAGCGGCATACGAATACGTCCCAATTCTTCTTCACCCTCGACCGAGCCGATGAGCTCACCGGAAAACACACGCTCTTCGGCAAGATCACAGGGAATACAATCTACAGTGAGACCTCAGGTCATCCTACGAGCATTGGCTAAAGCTTCGCAGATGTCTTGGACATCGGGAAGCTTGACATAGATGCTGAGGAGCGGCCTCTGGTGCAAGTCTCTCCTGTCGAATCGAGACGATCGCTCACCCCCTCAGACCGCCAAAGATTCGGAGCATTCGGATAGTCGAGAACCCTTTCGATGACATCACACCTCGAATCACGGCTGCGGAAAAGAAAGCCCAACAACAAGCGAGGTTGGAAGCAAAGAAGGATCTGGAGATACGGGAAAAGCGGGCCAAGGCGAAGAAGTCAGAGATCCCACCGAGGTCCGGCTTGACCATGATGACTGACGGCCAGACTCAGAAATACGGGACTCTTATCGTTTGATGAAGCGGAAGAAGTGCCTCAAGATGCCGTCAAGACGACAAAGATGGGGATGGGGAGACAAGATCGTAAGTAATCGAAATCGAGCTTGAAAGATTGCTGAGACTTGAAACAAGTTGTCGACGCCAACGATGCTGCTCCTTCGAAACCCATCCGAAGTTCGGTGGACCTACCCCCCTCACTGCAGGATCTTGGAAATGGGAGTAAGGCAGAAAAGGAGAAGAAGGCTGCGGTCGACCTCAAGCAGATCCGCGAACAGCACGAGAGAGAGAAGCGAGGGGACAGGTGAGAACGAGGTTTCGACGTGGCTGAATTTCGACAGCGCCGCGAGGCAGGCCGAAATCAAGCGGATGCAGGATGATTTGCGCAAGCTGAAGAAGCGCGCCGGCGATGCATCCGATTCTGACTCGAATTCGGACACGCGACAAAAGCGGCGTCGAGCGGGACGGTCTTACCTTGAGCAGGAGCTGGCAAAGTACTCCGCTGGACGAGGACGAGCCGCGGCACGAGCTGGCAATCGGCGCGGAAAGAGAGATGAAGAGGACGATTTGCTGAAAGAGATGGGACGATTCAGCAAGAAAGTCGCTCTGGCTGAGGATGAAGGCGTAGAGGAGACGGAAGAACGAGAAGAAACTGGACAGGTAGACGAGGAGGGAGTCGAGGTTGACGATGACATCGGCTGGATGAGGCACCGATTGAAATTCATCGTCGACGAGAAGGAGCTTACGCGCCGAGCGGAGGACGAGTATTCGGTCAGTGACCCTGAAGCGGGCGACTGTGCTAGCATTGATAGATCCAGGTGATCGACCCCCGCGCAAAAGCGAGACAATTAGCCAATGAGGAGAAGAAGGAAAAGGAGAGTCAGCGGAGAGGGACCAGGACTGCTGCAGATGTTGGGCGAAGCCGGCGGTAGAGGGGTTTGCCATTCATGCCGATGACGTTACCGGTTACCAAGATTTACGATTCAGGCACTTTTGGCAGCAGTCTACGACCCATGCTGCCATTGATCACCACGATCTCGATTCTTTTGAAGGCTAGACTTGACTTTCCCGTCAGCTACAAATGAAGATCCGGATCGCTCCAAGGCCTCAGTCGTCATGAGCTCACAGCAAGCCTCGTAATTTCCATTGGTGATCCGTTAGCGTTTCCACCGGGGCAAATCGTCCGGTCCAAGACCCAATCTATCAATCCTTTGTTCAACGTGGCTTCACCTGACCCGCATTATACCGAAAGCGCGGTAACGGTTGGTTTCGAACCAGGCTAAGTGAAACAATCGTCCCGGAGGAGGCCTGAGCGCTCTTCACTTGACGGCATTGTTTCTCCCCTGGGATTCTGACACCACGTTTTAACACACTCCTTTGAACCACTCAACGGAGGACCCCTACCGTTTCACCCGCTCAAGCTTCATTCGTCATTGATCTCATCCAAGCCCCCTTCCGTTTCCTCGTCATCAAAGCCGTAGCCGCGGGTTTCCACTCACCCTCGCCGGTTGGATGGTAGATTCTGACTCAACCTCTTTGCTTTGAACCCCTTTGACGTATCTATTCCTTCGGCTCGACAGGTTCGAGTTCGAACCGCTATCTGACGAGTCTCAACGGACGTACATCAATTCTTCGACTCACATTCTTTCGTCACAGTACCTATCAACCCACCGCCTCTGCACATTGAGACCCAGTCGTTACTCGAAAACCCAAACCAACAATGAGAATCCCCATCAGTATCATCCTTGTGACTTCGCTCCTTCCCTCTCTCACGATTGGTTCCCAAACGCCCCCTCATCTTCGCCACCGACGGCTCGCCAACACTGTCCGACATATCGACGGCAACGAGCTTGATGCCCGTTTCGCTCATCCCGCTCGATCCAACGAAGCTCCTGCCGAAGCACATCGCGCCATCAAGCGTCAGGTTATCAAGCGAGGAAAATCGTGCCAACTCCGCCAGGTCTCTTCTTCCCCTTCGCCTGACCCCTCGGCAACGGCTTCCGCCTGGAGCGAACCGTCAAGCTCCGACTTTGCTGCCGCCGCCCTCGCGACTGGCCATGGCACCACCTCGACTTCCCTCGCTTCACCATGGATTCAGCACGTAAGTGGTCCACCAGCAAGTGCGCCTGCGCTGACAGAGTCCTAGAGCTCCCCAACTCACACCACGCGTGCAGCCTGGACGCAGTCCAGCTCCACAAATTCATGGTCTTCGTCTCCGACGGCTAGTTCTGGTTCGAGCAGTTCAGCTGGCGGCTTGCTATCCATCACTGACAGGTATGCTCCTCAGTCCTTGCAATCCTCGGCTGACTTTCACAGTACCTGTGGGGCAAGCGGTGCGAATGACGACCAGCCCAACGGGTCCGAGGACTGGCTGAATTGCGGCATCAAGAATGGTGGTTGGACTCCACCGATGGTGAAGATGGACCAACTCATCGCGGCCGACCTCTCATCCAGCGGTGTCTTCGCCCCCTGCGCAAACTACATCGATCGCTTCAATCAATACGCTGGGCAGTATGGCGGTAAGTACGGAATTTCTGAGCGAGAACCAAGTTGAGGTTGATTTGCATCAGTTCATCCCATCATGCTCGCTTCATTCGCAATGCAGGAGTCAACGTGCAATCCCGGTGCAACAGGCGGTAACGGCGAGGCTGGGTTAATGCAGGTCGCTTCGGAGAACTGTGGGGGTGCACCTGGCGGCAAGTGAGCTTGATAGCGCTGCCGTGGGAGTTGAGGAGGAATGACATCTGACTCCATCTAGCTGCTACGATGTCGACTTCAACATCAAGAGAGGAGCGGAGGTGAGCGACTGATTCCATTGGCCCATCCGCAGCCTGATGATTTCGCTCAGTTATTCTCTGGCTTGATCAGTTCGAACGGGAAGAATGTGATCACCGTGAGGCTAGGCGTATCATACGGGTGATCAGCTGATGGTCCCTAGGCTATCGGATCCTACAACGGTTACTATCCCGGCATGACTTACTCCGACGCGACAGCCGAGGCTTCCAAGGGCGACTGTTCGGCTCAAAACAACCTCGATTATATCTTCCAATTTGTCAATGGGTGGATGCAGAACAAGAGTGGCGAAAACATCGGGACATATTGTGGGTGTTACCTACGTCTCGCCGCGTCAGATCGCTAATCTCTCTAGTCAACCTAAAAAAATGTTGAACTGCCAATCTCCGACCCGGCTTGACGTCGGTGATCTTCTCAAGCTTTCATAAATCGTCTTTTCCGGCAAAGTCGGAGAAAGATGGCCCTCCTTTCGTCACTTCGTTCTTACACCTGATGCACAGCCTGTGCATTATCTACCATTCACTCATCGATCCCGTCTTCGCTGCTTACGTTTAGACTCGTACTGACATCGACCACCCGCAATTGCGTGCGGGATGCCTTACCCCGTGTCTCTTCGTGAGAAGGTTTACCAGATCATTGGGGAAGGAGCTCTTGTAGAGACCACCGCGGCCGACTCCTTCAGAGGACGTCTTGCTTAGACGGTCATGCTTCTCCGCGTCTTCCCTTCTTTAAGCAATTATGTCTCCCTTCTCCTGCGGGAAAGATCAGAAGTCAATGGCCGACATGTAGCGAGCTCAAGGTATGGACCAATTGGTGGCGCAAGAGATGAAAGCGCAGGATGCCAAGTGGATCAGCATAATGCGGTTCAGGGGACAGGGTGATGATGTCAGATCATTCGCTGTAAAACGAAAGTCCTGTTCCGACTACAAATCGATCTGCCTGCTCTTCGAATATAACTCCTGGTGGAGGGATATCTGGCGTCAATCAAGGGGTCATGCTGTGCATGATCCGCGGTCCGGCTTGCTTGAAAGTACAGTCCCGCCCATGTCCTGACGCAGCGATGCATGCGCCGTCCCATGCGATGCTTGCGAGAATGCTTGCGATTGCGATTTGAATGGAAGCGAGAGATATTTCCTACTGCATGCTGTCTTACTCTGGATCCCAGTCTCTCTCTCACATCGCTCTTCGCGGCCAACGGAACTCGAACCACTGGTTCATGAGATCCTTGACCTGGTCATAACCCTGCTTCATACAATACTCGCGTAGATCGACGGTTTCATCCGGAAGGGCAGCGACGGACATAACGCTGCCAAGTGAAAAATCCACGTCCTGCCAGGTCGAGGTGAGGGGAAGGTGGGGTGGAGGTCTGTACTTTGGGTAGTGCTTGCCGGCAGCCAGCGGCGCCGTGATGAAGGTTGTGCCTTTTGGGGGAAAAAATGCCGAAATGCCGAAAGAACGAGGGGACCCGACGATGTGACAAGTGCCATGATCACTATGGGAGAATCAGAATTGCCCTAACGATCCCTTGGCACACGCACTGCAATCACCACACTCCGGATACTGGAAAGTGAGTCGCTTAAACGTGTCATCGGATGGCATGTCATCGGATGGCGCGTCCTCGCCTCGGCTCCAGAACGAGCCGGAACACCGGTCGAGATCAAGTAACCACCTGTTCGCGATCAGAATCTAAATACGACCCGCGACCTACTTGTTATTGTCTGAAGGATCGGGACTCGGTTTCAGCGTTGGCGGCAGATGACCGTCCATCGATGCTATCAACTTGAGCACTCATTCCGACCTGAGCATCGAAACCGTGCTCACAGAACAACAAGTCAGTGGCTTTTGGCGGCTCCCAGCCTGTCTGCTCAAAGACCTTTTCCATCCGACCATGCTCCAAAGTGCAGCGATCGCCAAGATGGACCTCGATCTTGGTGACATCTTCGTCCTCTGGCCCGAGAGCAAACATATCCATGATTTCTCTCCGCGCCGCGTCAGTCCACTCTTCGAAAATGTCCATGGTGCCAAGATTTGTGACGCAGTAGGTCCACAGCAGGGCCTCACGCCATCGCTCAACCTGAAATGCCAGCTTTTTATCTGTCTTCAGGTCGTCAGGCTGACTTCCCATTAGAGGCGTTAGAAGCCATTGCATCTGAATGTCGCCTTCACCATACATCCGTGTCCCGGAATCGCCGTTGACTGCTCGTGAAGAGTGCTTCTCGGAACATAAGGCTTGACTCATGATGCAATCCTCGGGTGATGACCTTGGGTACATGGGCGAAGTAAGGACGAAGCCGGCGAGGGGAAACGTTGCGAGAGAAGCCAATTGGCATGGTAGAGACCTCCCATCTCCCTTGCATCGTTGAAGCGAGACTTTTCCAGGATTGGGCGGACCTGCTGCAAGCACTGTGCATCAACGCGGTTTACGAAAATAGTTCAATTTCAGCAAACACCGTGATCGAAACGGATCACAGAGCCGTAAAGCGGAGAGTGAAAGTCCGAGACCTGGTTCAATGTATGTCAGTTCACGGCTTCAGCGCAAACGAACACGCACAGCATGTGGTGTCAGGAGGAAGAAATCGTCATTGAGAGATAGAGTCACATCAGCCTGTCCGAATGAGCAGAATTCTATTGTTCAAGCACTGATACGTACCAGGCCAGGCAGCCATCCGACCCGACTCTCAACGGCCATCGGATTGAAGCTTGGCAACGCCTTCTTCCGCCATTACGTCTCCTTCCATTCGGGTCCGCCCAGCTCCTCTGTCACCGTATCTCGTTCCATGGAAGGCAGACGAAAGATCTCCGAATGGGTAGCGTAGCGGAATGTGGGATAGTTGGCCTCTGCGGCACTGGTGCGTGCTCGACGGTCCTCACTACATTTTGACGAGGGAGCGAGGGGTGGTAGGGATGATCAGGTGTTATGGGATCCATCTCGAAAAGTCGAGCCATGTTGGTATTTGGGCCACACGCCATGTTGTCATCAAGCGAGATGTCACCGGATGCGATATCGACGGGAGAGATCGTTGCGTATTTGAGTCGCCAGCCTTGCGTATTCCAACTGGGTTGTCGCGGAGTTCGTCTATCATGGCCCTGTTAGGATTGGACATGTACTTCGCGTGGGTGCCTGTCCCTGTCATAGATGCTTCAAGATTGGCGAGAACTGATTCAGGTATAAGATCGATGTCATCGGATATGTTGAACGGGTAATCCGCGGTGATGAGATGAAAGGTTCGCAAGTGGCCTGGCGCCCTGAAGGGCGTCAAGGACTGACCGCATCGGATGAACAACTTCGTTCTGCTCCCTGATGCTTATGAGCTCCGGTCTCTTCGCTTGACATACCGAAAGTGATGCTCGGGAGAATAGACGCCTGCGCCATTGCAGCATGCTCTCTCTCTCCACCTTTCGTCCGAACCATTCACCCATAGCCACGTCGCGTCAAGCTTCTCTTCCCCTCCAAGCTCTGCCTCTCCGCAGAGAGTCTCCCCATCAGCAAACCACTGTTCGAGGCAGCGAGATGGCAGGAATCGAGTGGGCCTCAACCTAGGGAAAGGTGAATATGGCGGCGATAGAGGTAGGAAAGGTCGATATCGGGGATCCATCGAATCCAAGGAGTCGTCTCCTTCTCGTACTGGAGGCGGGGGAAAAGTCGCTGATAGGATGTGGTCCGAGGCCATGGGTTGGCGCGAAGGGTGGATCCGAAGGGAAGGAACGGGTGGAGGCATGAGGAAATGGTGGACAAGGTAGATCGCGCATGACCATAGGAATATGGGTGATAGGATTCGAGGTTTGAACAGATGGTTGATCGCATGTCGAAGATGTAGTGAGCTCGAATCGTTGAAATGAGCGCAAAGGCTTTGGGATACCGATCGCCTCGATCTTGGCGGTGAAGAAGGTTGCTAGGATTGAGTGTAGCCCTTTGGTGAGATTGGATCGAAGGAAGAGGTATATGTCGAAGCACCAGTAACCGGGAGAAGAATGGGCGGTGTCATTTCAGACACAAGAGGCTGATCCAACGACAAGTCTCCGTAGCCTCGTTTGTACAAGCAAGATGATGTTGATGATGGACTGTCACACCATTAGCTTTGCGCCGTGACTACGCTCACTTTGTAACCAGACGATTCTTATGGTAAGTTATGTGTTGTGCCTGTTTCTATTATGATTGTTGGTTTCGCATCGACTAAAAATAGGCGCGTTCAGGTCCCCGCCAGCCGCAGCCACCGTTTTTCGTTCGTAGACTGTTTGTCTAGCAAAAATCTGCGACCTATATGAATCCCATGCTGAGGGGTGTTTG
>JAABUW010002102.1_pt1 | contig 31164 bp, 60 predicted proteins | sample 5560081 | NCBI WGS metagenome assembly JAABUW01 (sample SAMN10711882, study PRJNA513363) | rock metagenome | isolation source: Antarctica rocks | place: Antarctica: Victoria Land, Knobhead sud | reverse complement strand
TTACAGCGCTTTGAGAAGCGGCGCGAGCGGAGTTTCAGCAGGAAGGCTGGGGACCTGGCCATCGGCGACTTCGTCCTTGAGCTAAGTGACACTGCTGGTCCTTTGTCTTCCAAGGCTCGTGGCCCTTATCGCATTATTGGATTTAAAAAGCATGGTGCAATCGCTGTTTTGATGACCGGCGCCACAGAATTCAAGAAGCGGCAACAGTATGACCGGCACATCAGCAGATTGGCAAGATATTACACCACGAGTGATGTTTGATTTCGCAGGCCTCGAGTTGACGGCTCACGCCGGCATCATTGGCTTACTACATTATGTAGTAATCAAAGCCGCTTGCTGCAGCCTCTACTTCCCGCAGCCAGCGCTGCTTTATAAGCCCCAACTCGGCGACATAAACGTCCCCGGTTGCAGTTTCCGAGAATGGAGTCTTGGGTGGCTAGAAAAGGCAGAAGCGACGATGCCGGTAGTGAAGGCGCTCGGTGGCGCTGTTTGCAGCTTTTGTAAAGGTTGACTTTGATCGATGATTGCATGACGCGTATGCATTAAATGGACAATGGTTCAGTTTGACGGGCGGCCCTAGGCCAAGCGTCTTTACTTTGAGTTCGTTTCGTTGTATGACGACACAAGCTCGGGTAACATCATTGGCTTACTACAGGTGCATGACTGATGTGCTGAACAGCAAGCTTGCAACATGCACAGCCAGCGCATTCGTTCTCTCAAGCGACCAGGGTTTACAGGTTCACTGTGCCGAGGCGCAGTACTGTCCAGCGCCGCCAACATCGCGAATGCAAGTCCTTTACAGAGCTGCCTTCGCTTCCGTGGCCTGCCGCTCGCGCTCCTCTCGCAAGGCATCTTCCCGATCCAGTTCCTCGTAGTAGTTGTCCTGAGGAGCAAAGGAACACATCATGCAACTTTACTCCCAGGCATACAGCTGCTTTGCTGAAGCTCCTGCATGTCCGAGCCGTCACCAGGTCGACACAGGTCTACCGGCTCAGTCCCCACTGAGTGCACTCATTGCTGGTGACAGTACAGGAGCGACTGTGGATGAGCGACTGCCGAAACAGCAACTACAGGAAAGCGTGCTACGTCAGCGCTCACCATGTACTCGTCGTACTGCTCGTCCGTCAAGCCGTCGAGCCACGCCATGCTGTCGCTGAGGCGGCGCGACAGGCGGCCCCGCTGCCGCGGGTGGTCCCCCTGGTGGTCCCCCGCCGCCGCCGCCGCCGCCTCCTCTGGCTTCTCGTCGGAGACCACATACGTCTGCCCGGTGCGGTCGTCCACATACACACGCTCGCCGCCCTCCACAGTAACCTGCGGTCATGAAGCGGTTCGGCCTGGAAAAGCAAATTTGGGAATGCAACTGCCTTGACCTAAAGCCATACAAGATAGAAATTGCCAGCGGCATCAACATTATTCAGGATGATCTCGAGGACAATACATTGAAGAAGACACGCTTGCAGTGCAGAGATTCAGAGCAGAAGTGCATCTCACCTCTTCCGGCAGCACGAACTCGTCGCCAGTTTCGTCGTCGACATACACCTTGTCATTGGCGGCGCCGGAAGCCGCGGCCGCACGGCTCGACTGTCCGGCACGCGACGCCTGCCGCCGGTTGCCGCCTGAGCGGCCACCGCGGCGACCGGAGCTGCCAAGCTGCAGCGGCTGCCGCGACGGCGGCGGCTCTTCCGGCTCGGCCGGCTGATCTGGTGCTGCTGCACCGTCCGCCGCACCGCCCGCCGCGCCGTCCCCCGCGCTGTCTGTCTGCTTCTGCACCGCGCGGATGCTGGCCAGCAGATTTCGCACTGACACGGCCAGGTCCTCTTGCGGCGTTCCTTCCGTTTCGCCTGCGGGCAACTCGTCCGAGCTGCTGCTGTCGCTGTTGCCGCCGCTGCTGCCGCTGCTGCCGCTGCTGCCGCTGCTGCTGCTGTCGCGACGAGGCTTGGTGGCAGTGTACGCGTCTGCGCTGCCTGCGTCATCCTCGCTGCCTGCCTGAGCGCTGTCATCTTCCGAACCTTGTTCCCTGTCCTTGACCTGCTTCTTGCGGACATGTGCAAACTCGGCTTCTGTCAGCGCCTTTGCCAGCTGCCGCCGCAGCGCCTCCGCAGGACGGCCAGCCTGCACAACGCCAAGGGGCAAAGGTTTTGGGGTCATCATGGGGTCGTGCATGGTGCCAACAGCATCTGCGCAACACCTGCTACCCAAGACAGATGCAGCGCAGGGAGAACACACATATATTCCAGGAACACTCGCCAACAGCCTGAAGACGGTAGCGCACCTCGGGAAGGCCGAGGGCATTGAGCATCGTCTGTGCGATTGCCTCCACATCCGAGAGGCTGGCGGGGTCGCCCTCAAACACGACTTGGCCATTATCCTCCAGCAGCTGCTGCGCTTCCCTGCATGATCACCAGCAGCGTACTCGGGTCCAGCCTGTCGCTGCAATCAATGATGTGGTCTTGACACCATCACAGCCACTCCATTTCAACTTACCCAGCAGCGTCGGCATCGCCTCCGACGCTGAGTCCCTTTGCGCCCTTCTTGTCTATCTTTTCCAGCAGACTCTTCATTGTGTGCCCCTTTTCTGGCTTGAGCAGCACCAGCTTCATCTTCGTGGTCGCCTCTGCGTCTGTGTCGGTCTGCTGCAACAGATCCGTGCCAAGGTCTGCAGCAGCGCGTTATCAGATCAGCAACGTGTGTATTCAGAATCACCGTCTTGCCAAGATCTTGAAACGTTATACATGAGAGAATGTGCGATGAATGGCAGATAATGCATGTGTCTCCGAAGACCCGCCTGATTTCATGCCAGCCTCTGGCAGGCTATCGTACAGGCACGATGCGCCTTCCAGGCTGCTGCACGGAAACTTCGTTGGCAGTCTGTGGTGCATGGCTCCCTCCAGCCACATTGCCTGAGCGAATCTGCGGGTGTCCAGCTTGAAACATGCCCGCCGATGCAGCGCCTCTGGGGCAGCGGTCTGTGCGCTTGTCCCCGTGTGCAGCAGCAGCACGGCTGCGGCGAGCAGCGCGCAGGCCACTCGCATCTTGTCACAATGTGTGGGCCTGGTCACATGACAGCGTGCAAGCTGAGGTTCGAGGTGGTTCACAGGTCCAATGCCGAAATTTCAGCAGGTCGACTGTGTATGCGCTGCGGTCGAAACACTGCCGGACCGTTGCTGATGCGCAATTGCTCGAAGATGAAACGATATGCGCAGGTGCAAATGAAGAAATGATGGCGTTGCCGAGGAGGTTTCCTGCCACATCATCCCAGAAAGCTAGGGAACAGCTCGCAACTTGCCAGAACTGCTCACAAAGCGCCCCAGCTTGCAAAATTGACGATTGACAGCGAGCAGCATTACATTTACGCAAGTTTGCCGGCCAAATTCAACAGGGCTGCTGCATCCCGGCTGATCTGCCGCTGCTCTATGCCTGCGAGTGGCGAGGCAGTGGACACCACTGTGCTCAAAGACTCGCGCCAGGCCTGCCACAAGGTTTGCAACTGCTGCTCGGCGCCGTGATCTGCATGGATCTTTGTGAGGTTTGAAATCAGGCGCTCACTCCCCGCTGTGTTGCGCAGGCGAGGGACGCCTTCTTTGCGTGCGTGGAGGGCGTGGGTCTTGAGTTCACCTCGGACCTGCCGGTGCCCAGCAGGTGCAGCAGAACGCGCGCAGCCTACGAGCACGCTTGCCGGGACTCCTGGGTGAGTGCCGGCGTGCTTTGCACCGCCTGACGGCAACTTGGTCGGTTGCTGCTCACAACACACTCCATGAAATCAACACGACTAACAGCACTCGCATGATTTTTGTGCGGCAGGTGGCCCACTTTGATACCCTGCACGACAAGGAGACAAAGTTCTACCGCCGCAAGCGCGCATTCGAAGAGCAGCAGCGGGTCAAAGCACAGCAGGCGCTGCAGCAGCAGCAGGCGGCCGGCCAGGACAAGGGCGCTGCCGCCAGCTGAACAGCAGAGGATCTGCTGGACAGTCGGTCCGGAAGTAGCAGACCAGCAGGGAACACAGCTCGCCAGTCAGTCAGCAGCCGATCTGAGCCGGCCGATCGGTCTCCAGCACGCCAGCTCTGATGGGCGACGACCTTGATCGGCACCGCAGCAGCGAGCGCGACCGCGAGCGCAGCCACCGCTCCGGTGCAGACCGCGAGCGCAGCCACCGCTCCGACAAGGACCGGCACAGGGACAGGGAGCACCGCCGCGAGCGGGACGACTCGCACAGGTCAGACCTTGGCACAGCCTCGCTGGGCCACAGATCTCAGCTTGGAACATGTGGCTGGATTCCGGAGACACCTGCTCCTGCGTGGCAACTCTGCATGACTTTTGACTTTCCTGCACGAACACCTGCGATCTGCTCAGCACGAAATGTATTGGAGCGCTATCGTCATTCAAGGCTGGTGGGAGGCTGGAGCCACGTGAAGCATCAGTATTGAGGCAATGCGTGACGTGCCTTGACGTCAGCGCTGTTGTTGGTTTATGAGAGAACCTTTCTGCTGCAGGCGTGACCGCGAGGGGCGGGATGTCGAGCGCCACAGTAAGCGCGAGCATGGCGAGCGGGAGCAGCACCGCAGCCGCGACCGCGATGCCGCGAAGAGCGCCGACCGTGACACTGCAAAGAGCTCCGACCGGGACAAGGAGAAGGAGCGGCGGCACAGGGAGCGAGACGACGGCGCGCCCCGCAAGCGCAGCCGCAGCCGCGAGCGCGCCGAGGAGCCCAAGGTGAGCGCTTTTCGGGTTGATAGGGCCCTGGCGGCACGGTGCGGCGGTGCAGCCGGGATGTCTTCATGATAATCATGAGGGAAGGCTGGCGCTGGCGTCGCAACCTCCAGACACGAGACTGAACGATGTGGCAGGCAGCACCTGTTGATTTGTCATCCGACAGGGCCTCTTCACCTGCTTGCGTGCAGGAGTCGTCCAGGAAGCGGCGCAAGGAGGCCAATCGCGACGCCGAGGCCGGCGATGCCGAGGCCGAGGAGGACGCTGCAGCGCAGCTCAACCTGGATGCGGACATCACGCCCGAGGAGATGCAGATGATGCAGGCCATGGGCATCCCCTTCGTGAGTCTTTCTTGTTCGTCGTTTGAACCTGCAGGCCACTCCAGAACTTGTAGGTTTGTTATCATACAAAAGCAGCGGCAGAGTTCTCTGAGCCCGCACATGTGAGCGTGACTGCCGCTTGTTGGCCAAAGCTGTACTACATGCTGTGTGACACATCGCTGTATTCGTCTTCCTCGCTGCAGGGCTTCGACACGACGCAGGGCAAGGGTGCGGAGGACGACTCCGCCAAGGCCGGCGCTGTGAAGGTCAAGTCCACGCGCCAGGCGCGGCAGTACATGAATCGCCGGGTGAGTCTGCCGGCGCTTTGTGATGTCATGGCAGTGCAGGGTGCACAGGATGTGTACGTGGTTGTCTTGTCTGTGCCATTTCGACCCTCTTGCTCATTGGGGCGCTGTGCGGCGCTGGCGCAGGGAGGCTTCAACCGGCCGCTGGCAGTGGAGCGCACTGGTGAAAAGGCGCTACGTAATTAGCAGGGCTCGGTGCCTGCGCCTGCACACGCAATACCTGGATCGTCGGTGGCAGCCGGCCATAGCTCAGGGATGTGCTTGTTAGTTCTCTGTAACGTGCGCTCAGACCGAAGACCGCATTGACGACGGCAGGCTGTCAATCACTTATTCACCCTAGTATGACTAGCAACATGCGCAAAACCCTACTCTCCTTTCCAGTGGACTTTTGCTGCTGCGGCGCCTGTGGCGAGCCCCTTTCGGAGCCCTGAGCTGTGCCTGCGGCTGGGACAGTGCGCAGCCATGCCGTTCAAGCGCAACGCCGAGATCGGCCGCGTGGCTGTGGTGAACTACGGCGTCGAGACCGGCAAGCTGGTTGTCATCTCAGACATCGTCGACCAGAACCGGGTGAGCAGGGCAGCGCAGCAGCTGACGAGAAGCATCAGCGGAGAAAGGAGCGTGTCTGATACACGCACAGCGGATCTGGCGACAGCAAGAGCTGGCCTGCTGCACACAGCAAGCAGGATGGCTGCAGGCTCAGCAAACAGCGCTTGGAGGCATTGACGGCGGACTGACGCTAGAGCTGTCATGCGCAGGCCCTCGTGGACCGGCCGGACGAGGTCAGGCGGGTCATCAACTTCAAGCGGCTGGCGCTCACCGACCACAGGGTGGACATCCCGCGCCTGGCGAAGAAGAAGGTCCTCTCTGAGGCCCTCAGCTCGGCAGGTGGGTGACGAACCTGGTGGCCAGCGAACTTTCTCGCGTGAACACAGCAACAGCCCATCGATACGGGGCACGGGCAGGCGGCCGCTGGCACGGCGGACATGGAGCTGCGGCGCCGCGGATGTGCAGCAGGGGACGTTGACTGCACAGCCGCATCAGCACATGGGGAAGGTCAGCGACCAGACGGGCGTTGCGCCGGCCACAGCGGCAGGGGCTCAGTGGCTTGTTGGGCGCCGGCTGTCGCGCCAGCTTTTTACTGAATCTGCCGGATTGTTCTAGCCGACCAAACCTCTGAGTCTTATTTGCGTCCTGCAGACACCTTCTCGAAGTTCGAGAAGTCGGCGTGGGGGCAGAAGCTCGCCAAGCGGCAGCAGAAGACGCAGCTGACGGACTTTGAGCGCTACCTCAACGTCAAGTCCAAGTCGAAGAAAGCAGCCAAGACCCGCAAGGCGTTCGAGAAGCTGAAGAAGGATGCCGGCATCGAGGCTTAAGCAGCCTGGTGGGGCAAGGCGGCTGCTGGATCGCCTGGCTACCGCCGGCAGGTGCTAGCGCCCACTCCCACGAGGCGGGCTGCAGCCATGCATGCGGTGAATAGGAGTGTCGGCTGGGTTGGTCTGACGCTGTAAACTGTAACGGCTTTGAACTGCAGTCCGTGAGCACAGAGCACGTCCTTCCACACTTCAACTGCATCCCAACGGCGCTGCTTCAAGTCCACCTCCTCTGTGCTCCCACTCGAAACACATGGTGCTACGCCTGGTCGCTCTCAAGCACGGCGCTCCAGCTTCACGAGACTGGAAACGCAAAGCCTGCTCACATGTCCTCACACATGTCGAAAGCGAGTTTATACGCTGGCCCAAGTCTGGATACGCATTCGGTATGCTGGACATGACATGTCAGCCATCGTTGGCCGAAGCAATGATACATTCAGGCAATGTAGCCATCGACGTATCCCTTGAGCTTGCGGTGGTCTTCAACACCTAGAAGCTCTAGCCTGCTACCGTCCTTCTGGAAGAACACCTGCGTTTAGAGCATGTAGGTGCATGTGGGTACCATGCATGCCGGCAGACATTGGCATTTTGAAACCTGCCAATCTGGAAACATGGCTGGCCTTGTCCTGCAGCCGCGTTCATTCAGCTGCCCAGCATCCTTAGAGAGCACGTGCAACAGTGTGCCCCAGACAAACGAGTGATCACTAGGCCGCGGGCTGGACGAAACACAACCAGGCGAGCCGGTGGTCCTGGTGCTGCAGATCAATAAGTCAATCGCTGTGCCGGAGGCAGTCCGGGAAGTGAATTCAAGAGAGTCCAGGAGACAGCACACGCACCATGTCGCCCCACAAGCCGAACGCCCGTGGCGCCGCTCGAACCTCGCGCAGGTTGCTGTACAGGATCTGGACCTCCTTGCCGAAAAGGGGGCTGGTGTTCGAGACTATGAGCCGCTTGTTGGTGAATCTGGAGGCATGAAACGGATGTAGCATTGGTAACAGTGCAAGGGGATGCGGGGAGACATGCACACACACACATGCAATAATACATGGAGCAGCCCATGCAGGTTTGGATGTCAGATGTGCACGTCAGCTGGACGGTGATCACAGAGGAGGTTTGCACGCACTTGTAGCTGATCCACAGCCGTCGGCCAATGGACTGAGCTGTGAGTGGCTGCAGGGACATTTGTCCTTTTGTCATGACCGCATGGCAGACAGGTTCCAATGCTCAGGTGTACAGGGTAGCTTGTGCATGCAGCCATAGCATTCAGATTCCCACGCAGACTTACGCATGCAGTCATAGTGCGTGAAGTCTTGAGACAGCTTACCAGATACAGCAGCGTGGCGCCCAGCAGCAGTGAAATGATGAGCTCTGCAGGGGCGCCGCGCCCTGCCGCAGGCAAGCACGTGCATCTCACATGCTAGGAAGTACAATTGCAAGAAGAGATGCAATGTACGTTCAAAACATGAGACATCCACGCAGAGTTCACTCGCCTTCATAGAACACTTCCTCGGTCTCCTCCAGATCGGCGACCGAGCGTGTCACCTCACCACTCCGGTCCCCTGCACGGTGCCGCATGCATTGCTACATTTCTTATGAAGTCAACACACGAGTTGAAATGATACATTGTCAATGGTGTTGCCGAATCCCTGTCGCACACGTCCGACTTGCGCACTCCTTGCATCATGCACCCAATGTGCCGCAGCCGCCCATGCAGCATCCGCTCCGGAGCGCACCCGCAACGCTGCACCGCAGCGATCGCTGAGGCGATGCAGCTTTGCATGCTTGCATTCTGGCAGTCACGCGGCGGACAGAGGTGAACGGCGCTGCCGCTGCACATGGCCGCAGGCTGGCGCAAGGCGGCCGCACGGCAGTCGCTGATGGAACAGCCTGCGTGATCTGCATGACGGCAGCAATGCAGGATGATCTGGTACGTGATCGTTGGATCCTGCACGCCTTGCAAGAAGCAAATGGCGCGAGGTACACGAGCTGCATCTGAAATTGGCAAGTGCACGTGCGTTTGTAAAGCGCAGCGAACACCGAAGCAGGCACACAAATTGTATTTGCACCACTCAAAGTTGTCATACAACCATGATCATCTGGAGAGACAGCGGACGTGCCAGGCTGCAATTTCAGGCGGAGTCTGAGCCGTGGATCATGCCCTGAAATCTGAGTTGAACATCCGCAGCATGCTGGACGGCACCGCAGGCCCGTCCGCGACAGGCAATGAAGCCGTGCTAGCGAACGGCAGCGATGGCGGCGTTGAACAGCTCAATGACGACTTCAGGAGCATACTGTCACGCGACAGGGACAGCTCCGACGGCCTATCGCCGCTGAAGCGCACGGGCAACAGCGCAGAAACGCCTGCCGCCTACTCCTGGCGCAGCAATGTTCCGGGAGACTCGCCTGGCACAGCCCGCGCGAGCCGCCGCCACAGGTCGCAGCCGTTCTTCATCGGCGTTGCAGGTGCGCCGCCATGCACTGCCCTGGAATTGGTGCATCTTGCGGCGTCAGTGCTACTGATGACGGCTCGCCACATCAGTTGTGACGTTGCTTGATGCTGATGTGCTGATGTGGCTGCAAATACGGCCAACACGGCGCCTTGAGACGCTGCTGAAACTCCGCTGCGCAGGCGGCACGGCGAGCGGCAAGACCACGGTGTGCGACCTGGTCAAGCAGCGCCTCAACGACCAGTGCGTGGTCATGCTCTCGCAAGACTCCTTCTACAGGGGCCTCACGCCGGCTGAGCTCCAGAACGTCTCAGGTGAGGCACTCGTCCAATGCGCCGGAGTTGGAAGCCTGCTGTGAATGCGTGCCCAGTTCCATGTTGTTGCCTGCCGGCAAATCTGAAATGTGCGATTTCTGTGCAGAGTACGACTTTGACAGCCCCAACGCCTTCGACCACGAGGCGCTGGTGCAGTGCATGCAGGACCTCAGGGTGCGCCCTCCTTGTTTGCTTCCTCGCGTTGTGCCTGTGCGGCTGGGCTTCGAGTTCCGTGGCATCTAGTGCAGTGGCGCCCAGACGCTGTGGTGGCAAGACTGCGCGTGCAGGCCTGCCTGGCTGCTCTCGTGGGGCTGTGTGAATTGGATGCAGCTGACGCAACAGAAGTCTAGCGCGAAGACCAGCCAGACACCTGGAAGGACAAGCTTACAAGCATTCAACAGACGAAGCATATGCGTTCAACGTGTGGAGTCCGACACGTCCGCCGATTCGTCCTGCAGGCGATGAAGGTGGTGGAGGTGCCGGAGTACGACTTCGTGAGCCACCAGCGGTCGACGCGCACGCAGCGGGTGGAGCCGGCGGACGTGGTCATCATCGAGGGCATCCTGGTGCTGCACGATTCTATGACATCCTGTCCTACCGTTGCACTGGCGCCAGGTCAGTCTATTATCGAAACCAACTGATATGTTGCTTGACCCATTGTTTTGCCTTCCAGGTGCTGCACGAGCCCGCCGTGTGCTCCATGCTCAACATGAAGATCTTTGTGGACACCGACGACGACGTGCGCCTCGCCCGCCGGTGCGGTTTGATGCCTGTGTGATATAAATCCCAATTGCTGCAAGGATTCGATGCCAAGTAATCTGTTTCGGTGATGTGTCTGTGGACACCGTTGACGGCGTCCGCCTCACCTGCCGGCGCGCCGCCGCCGGATCAATCCAGGGGAATGCAATGCAGACGCAATGCCGCATCCATTGCTTGGATTGTGAGCAGCAAGCTGTCACAGTCGTAACAACGGGCTTGCTGTCCTGTCACCATGCCAACCTTCATTCCCCATTCGCCCCGAGTTTTCTGCCAGGGCAGGCGTCGCAGCTGTGCAAAGCTCTCCCTGGCGGATACAGGATACAGCGCGACATCGTGGACCGAGGGCGGGACGTCGCAGGCGTCATCCAGCAGTACACAAAGTTCGTGAAGCCAGCGTTCGACACCTATGTCGCCCCCAGCCGCAAGCACGCAGATGTCATCGTGCCCTGGGCCAGGTGAGGTGCTGCTTTGTTTGCTGGCGATGCAGCCGTCCCTCTGGCTTTCAGACTGCAGGATCTAGTGTGTTGCTCTGACTGCTCTGCAACGTCCGGCTGAACCTTGTGATTGTTGCTACTCCGTCGCATGCAGGGCGCACACGATTCTGTGTTGCCGTCTATCAGCGCAAATGCTCAAGACGTGACCTGCAGCTGCCTGTCATCACTGTGTTTGCTGTGTGTGCAGGGAAGAGGCAAACGTGGTGGCCATCGACCTCATCACTGAGCACATAAGGATGAAGGTGCTTGTCCACTTTTCATGCCGAGTAGGGTTTCCAGAGACGGACGCTTGAATGGTGCTGCCCAGTCAGTGGTACTTGCATTACCTCATATCTGAAACATTCAAGCCTTGCGATCACTGATGCCTGGCCCCTCGATCCCGTCTGCAGCTGCAGCAGCACGACCTGCGGCGCATCTTCCACAACCTCCAGGTCATCCCCAGCAATTTCCAAATCCGCGGCATGCACACCATCATCCGGGACCGCCGCACGGCGACGCCGGACTTTGTGTTCTACGCCGACCGCCTGCTCCGCCTGGTGCGCCCTGTTTATGTGGCTACCTATACCTGTACATCAATCTGCGCAGCTGAGCCTTTCCTCTCATCCTCATCATTGTTCCACAGCGGATTGCTCCGTGCACCAGCCACGTGGCCTGACAAGCGGGGTGAAGCTCATGTCAGCATCCCTCATGGTGAACCATGTGGCCTTTGATTGCCAGGCTGCAGAGGGCCTGGGGTCACCTGCGTCTCACAGAACATAAATCCATGGTGAATCACCACTCGTTCTTCATGTGCAGGTGGTGGAGGCGGGGCTGGGGCACCTGCCCTTCACGGAGCGCACGGTGATAACGCCGACTGGGCGGCAGTACGTGGGCGTCGACTTTGCCAAAAAGCTGTGCGGCGTGTCCATCATTCGCAGCGGCGAATCGATGGAGAATGCGCTGCGCGCCTGCTGCAAGGGCATCAAGATCGGCAAGATCCTGGTGCACCGGTGCGCGCGCCACCCCTCCGCACAGAGCGTCCTTTCGGGCCTGTGAGCTTTGCCTGCATGCCACAGAGGCTGGATGAGTTCGAGCAGGGGTTGCCAGTATTCATTCCATCTTCTTGTCACTGCCGCATTGTATGAGTCTTTGCCATGTTTTATCTGCCGCTTTGGGCAGAGTCTGATGCAGCAGTGCTGCTACAGGGTGGGTGACGCGGCGGTGGAGCAGGCGCTGGTGTATGAGAAGCTGCCGAAGGACATCGCGGAGCGCCACGTGCTGCTGCTGGACCCTATGCTCGGCTGCGGCTCCTCCGCCGTCAAGGCCATTGAGGTGCTGCCGCCCGCTTGGTGGGATTTGTCATAGTTTGTCTACGCATCTCAGTAAACTTGCGTTGAGATGCTGCGGAGGCCATCGAGATGTGCGCGTTGGCCGCCGCTGAAAGACCTCATGCACTACGCGGAAGCGCCGTGCAAAGCCGCCGGCACCGGCATCGCTGAAGCCGCCGGCACCGTCAAAGCCCTGGGTTTGCCCACCAGCCTGTCTGACATTGGTTCGCCGTGCTGCGACATGTGACGGCTCCTACAAGTGCTGTGGAACAAACCTTCTCAGCAGCATGCCCCGAAATGCGCGCAGGTGCTGCTGGAGAAGGGGGTGGAGGAGGCCAAGATATTCTTCCTGACGCTCATCGCCGCGCCGGAGGGGCTGACCAACATCTGCCGCCGCTTCCCCAAGGTCACCGTCGTCACCTCGGAGATCGACGAGGGCGTGGGCCCCGGCTACCAGGTTGTGCCCGGCTGCGGCGGCTTCGGCGACCGCTACTTCTGCGATTGAGCGTCGCCGATTGAGCTGCGGCATGTGTGCGGCGGCTATGGCAGCGGCGGCTGCGGCGGCGGCAGCGTGTATGATTGAGGAATCATTCTTGCCGTTGCGAGTATAGCTTCTGGGTCATGCAGCCCAATTTGTGCATTATCTGCGGTAGCGGCAGGCGGAGCACAGAGGTGAAGGGTCGATCAGATTTGGACTCGTATGCACGCCTCGGATAGACGTTCCCATGACGAGGGCGGAATGGCACTGGTGCCAAGCTGTACTCTCCAACCTGCAGGTTGTGTTCCCTCGCAGCGTTTGCGTCGCAAGGTTATCCAGCATCTTCACACGCCTGTTTAAGTGCAAGTGCCTGTGCAGGCGTCGCCAAACACATGCTACAGATCAAAAACATCACCTTGACTTTGAAGTTCGACCCGCGAGAGCATGATACGCTGCGCGTGTCACGCTGTACTTTTACCACTGCTGTTTTCGGCCGTGGCCCTTGCTGGCTCAGGGGAAGCTGTTAGGATAGCTCCCAGCGTCGTTGAATTGCCAGCTGGAATTTCACTGCAGCCACACGGCCATCGTCACCTGCAACAGAAAGGTGCGCTCCTGGTTTACGCCCCGCGTGGATGGTTTCCACTACATGCACGTCTCACATGTATGGGGCGCTGTCAGATCCATGCGCTTGGTCAGGCTGTGTGGCGCTCGCCAGATTTTGAGTCTGCCACATTTGTGCAGATGGTTTGGACGCCATCGGGCTGAACGCGGCCGAGAATTCGGCGAAAGCGAACTCTGCCGGCAGCACGGCCGCCGGAGACACTGCAGACGCTGCCGGCGGCAATGCAAGCGCGAAGAAAGGCGGTGGCGGCGGCGGCACAAGCGGCACTGCGGCAACGGCCGCCGAAGAGGAAGACGACTATGATCCTGAGGGCCACTCCATGATAGCAGCGGGTGCGGCATCCGCAGACAGCAGCAGTGGCCGCAGCAACGCCGTGAAAAGCGCGGATGCAAAGCCGGACGCGGGGAAGGCATCCAAAGAGGGTGCAGCAAGTGACGGCGACAGAGCAGCGGCGTCAAAGTCGGGGTCCGACGAGAAGACAAAGGCGTCAGGAGCCGGCACCGCCAAGCAGGCTGGCGCAGCAGGCGATGCAGCGTCGAATCCGATGTCTGGCGCAGCATCCAAGGCCGCCGCCGCCGGCGGGAGCGCCGGCAGCAGCAAAGACAGGAAGGCGGCCGGCGGCGAAGAGGGCGACGGGGAGGATCCTGATGCAGAATTTGACTGGGCTGACGAGAGCGATCCGGATGACGGCAGCACCGGGAGCGACGGAACCGAGGCTGCCCAGCGCGGAAAGAGAGAGGCCCGTGCCGCCGCAGAAAAAGCGGCGGTGTGGGCCAAGGGCGGCAAGAAGAGTGGCGCTGCAGACAAAGGTGAGACATTGTCTTTGGGGGTCAATGCGGTAGCCTGGAGTCTCAGCAACACCTACCCAGCCTGCAAATGCGCTTGACCCGCTTCCGCGTTTTGTGGGCCACCAACTTCTATGGGCCACAAGCCCAGCAGGATTCTCATGCGCATGTGAGCATGCACTCTGCACTGACAGCAGCATTGTTCCACGCACAGGAGATGAGCTGGATGCTGACAGTGACTCAGTAGGAATGGACACTGCTTCGGGGGCAGCTCCTGCAAGGAAGTCGAAGCCTTGCACAGGTGCTCCCCTGCTGACTTCCAATGTACTTTTCGCGTTGCTTCCTGCTTTCTGCGCTTCACCTTGCCGCGGTGCTGCACAACCGATGGTATAAAGCGCTGTGCCTGCGAGCGGCCAGGAGCAGCTGCATGCTGCTGACCAACTTGCCTTGGTGACTGCTGCGCTCTCGGCCTGACCTGGCACCAACACGCACGTCTGATTGATCAAATGAAGCCTAGACATATATAGTTGCCACCCGCCTGCGCGCAGGCGCGAGCTGCAGGAAGCAGAAGCCCGTCAAGCGCAAGGGCTCGGGCGGCGGCAAGGGCAGGAATAAAGCGGGGGCCAGAACGGCGGACAAAACGGCAGGCGACAAGGGGGAACAGACGCTGGATGAGCTGCTGGATATGAACGAGCTGTTCTCGCTCGACTCGGACGACGAGCACCACGACCAGGAGACCCTGGACGAGATCCGGGTGCGGCCTTGTTTGCTGTCCTGCAAATAGGCGCCATGTACCAGGGTCAAATATTTGAAATCTATTTTCTTTCTATTCTTTAAATTTCTTTGGTTCAAGAAGAATGATTCAAGAATGATTCAAGAAGAAGATTTCTTTGATTCAAGAAGAATTTGATTCAAGAAGATTTTGAATTTCTTTCTATTCTTTGATAAATATTTGATAGATTCAAATATTTGATAGATATTCTGGTCAGGCGCCAGGTACCAGGGTCATTCTGATGGGCATCCATGACAGGAGACCCTGGGACGAGATCCGGGTGCGGTTCTCAGAACCCGCCTGCAAAGGTGAGGCGCAAAACTGGTATCAGGATGAATGTGATGGGCACCACGACCAGGAGACCCTGGATGAAGTCCGGGCGAACTTGCCTGCCTGCAAACCCGGTGGCGCCGCTTTGGTACATATAAGGCCGTTCTGGTGGGCACGGCGGCCGGAGGCGGCTGTGTGCCGGGCGCCTGCCGAGAATAAAAGTTTGATCCTCCGATGTCCCTTTTCATCGGCAGAACTGCACAGAGGGTCCAGCATGAGCATCAATCCCGCGGGGTGCCAGCCTCTCCACTCTGCTGCATATCCCGCAGCAGAGGGCATCGACGCCGCCTGCCGCCCATGCGCGCGCCCTGGCAATCGCCTCTGCGGGCACGCACGCGTGTTCAAACAACACGCTTCAAATTCGCCGGCGTGTCGCAACCCCGCGCACAGGCGGCGGCCCTGGAGGACGAGAAGAAAGTGGAAAAGGAGTTTGCGGAGAAGCAGGCGGCGGAGGCGGCTAAGGAGGCGGCGGCGCGCGAGGGCGCCGCGAGGCTGGACCCCGGCGGCAGCATGAAGGACAGCGATCTGGACGGCGAGGTGATTGTGTCCCAGTATTTTTCTACTTTACTTTTCAGTTCAAGTGAAAGGTACAATGGCCGGTGGCAGCGGCGCCGCCAAGCGGCTGGACCCCGGCGGCAGCATGAGGGACAGCAAACCGGACGGCAAGGTGATGCGTCCCATTGAATTGCATCTATTCGATGCTTGCATGTTGCGTTTTGGTTTTGTTGGGGGGCCAAAGCCGGTGCCTACCGACAGCTTCAGTCACCATTGTGTGCTGGGAAGGTGTTCGGTCTCATCAGTATGGACTCCATGCTGGCGCCGTAACGGCTCTTGCTGCCCTGCGGACCTTTGCTGCATGGACGAGCATTGCGTCCAGTGCATGACAACCGTCCACTTCACAAGTCTCCCCTCCACCACTCCCCTGGTCGTCCCACCACTCACCCATGTCTGACATGGCTGCAGTCCGAGAATCTGGACCAGAAGCTGCTGCAAGAGTCGGCTGAGGACGAAGAGAAGAAGAAGAAGGAGGACGGTGTGCAACACCCTAGATCATATACGATACGCCCGTTCGCTCTGCCAAGATGTCACATGGTCATAAGGGTGAAGTCATGCGACGCTGCCAGCATGGAGCCCTGATGCCTGCAAGACCCGTCTTGCTGTATGTATGGTGGTGCACACTACTCATTCGGGAACTCTAGTCGCTGTTCTATCTCGCTGCTCATCTCAAGGAGGGCAGCGCCTCACCAGTTCGGTGTCGCGATACGTGCCATCCGCTGCTCATTGCGTTACCTACTGCAACACATGTTTATCGTTGTGCTGCAGAGGAGGCTTTGGCGGCACGCATTGCAAGAAAGAGGGCGATCGCGAAGCAGGCCATGGAGGATCAAGCACGGTACGTTTTTGTGCGGCTTTCCGCGGCGTCTGACGCGCCGGCATGAGCCTTTCTTGACGGACGCCGCTCCACATCCATTGTTGCATGTGATACGCGTCAGGCCGACCACCAACAAGCGTGTCCTGTCTCCTGGGGCCCTCGCATTCGGTGTCTTGCCCACAGTCTGGGGCACTGGCGTACTGGCAGACATGGAATGTCTCTCAGACATTCAGTCTGCGCCAGTGCCGCGCTCCCTGGTCTGCAGGAATCTAAATGCCTGGCATTGCGGCTCTGGAGTCTGGCGAGGACGGAGACCACGGAAGCGGCAGAGCTGAGGCATCGGCACGACCTGGCTGTGCTTGAGCATGTTGTGCCCATTTGTGAACACCCTACGCAATGTGCCCTGCAGGCAGAGGGAGGTGGAGGCGAGGGCGGCGCAGGCAGCGGCAAAGGCGGCGGCGCATGTGCCGGTGTTTTCCTTCTCTTTTCTGGAATCCACCCTATCCTGCCCGCAGGCAGCGGGAGGAGGAGGCGAAGGCAGCGGCGGAGGCGGCAGCGAAGGCGGCGGCGGAGACGGCAGAGCAGGCTGGACCCGTTCAGGATCAGCGTGCGCCCGCGGCGCCGGCCGGGGACCCTAGCTCGAAGCTGGGACTCAGGGCGCGGCTGTGGGCGATGCTGCCTGGCGGCGCCGCCACCGGCAAGGCGCCCAGCGCATTCAGGTCTGCACAGGTCTCACACAACACATTCACACGACAGAATGGGCTTCATGGCTTCCGTTCAGAGGCTCCGTCATAGCTTGCGTGCAGAAGCCTCGGCCGCATCTGCCTGACCCATATGGCACGCTGCGTCCTTTGCAGTTGTCCAGCATCTCCTCTCGCAGTGGCCAAATCACGCAGCGTGACTCTGCGGCAACCTGTCACCGATCTCTGTGCTTGCGCCCTCCACGCTCGCTGCTGTTGTGCAGTGTCACGGGCGTAGCACTTGGCGGCGGCGCGCTTGCCATGATCGCCGTCTTGATCTTCAACAAGATCGGCGGCATCGGCGCCAAGTATCAACGGTGCGCGATCTCACCCTCGAGTAGTCCCCCTCTTGTTGTAATTGAGTGGAACAGGCACTCTGGACGCATCTGCTGCTGCGTGCTCGTCAGAGACAGTGCTCCGCGGTGCTCTCTGTATAACCAGCTCTGCGCTGTATCGCCATCTCCAGCTGTATTCAGCCGCTGTGTGCCGCTGAAAGAGCCCTGCGACTGCAGCTGCCCGGCCGTAGAGCTGGGCGGGTCAGTTTGTGTATTCAGCCCTCGCCCTGGCGCCGCAAGCACCTGGAGAAGGCGCAGCATGGTTCGCTCAGCGGGCGGGCTGTGCCAGGGCCTCAGCCTGAATTGACCCCTCAAAAGGAGTAGAATTTAAATTGATCTTCTTGAGTGTGCATCGTGGACCTGGCGCAGGGTCGGTGCATATGATGCAGCAGCGTCGGCGGCGAAGGCACAGGGACCCAGGTGGCAGCAGGACGCCAGCTGGGGCGCGAGCAGCGGCAACGGCAGTGGCGGTCTCGACGCGATGGGTGCGGCAGCCGAGGAGGCTGCTGCCACGCCGCGTTCGGCGGCCTCGCCCAAACAGCGCGGCGGCAGGAGCCAAACCGGCGGAAAGTGGGACAGCGACTGGTAGACAGTCGCTTCCCTGCTCTGCCAGGCACGCGTGAATGTCTCGTGAGCAGCGGTGGAGTGAATGTAAACACTTGTAGATGTGTCGTGAAGTTACAACGTGTAAGTGCAACAGCGACCGCATCCTACCTGTCAACTTCACCAAACAATGAGTGCGAGTCATACACTGTCCTCACACAAGCGAAAACGTGAATCACTGTGCGAGCCGGGCGTGACGCACTCAAAACAGGCTCAAACAGTGCGAGTCTTAGGAACCAAGTCCAAAATCTGCAGTGTGTGTGTCAAACTTGGTTCAACTGCTGATCCATACGATTCTCACACAAATGCAATTTCCTCAATCAAACGAAGGTTCGATGCTTGAGCATGACACGCTCTTGCATTCTGTCAGTCCAATTAATCGGCAGCGGCGCCGCTCCCAAAAACGCGACCTGGCCCACTACATCGCACCTGATGCGACAAGACGTTGCTCACCACAGTCAGGTTCGTTGCATTCCCTACTTGTCCACCGAGTCCCGGTTCCTGTCACAGTTCCAGTGAAAATCCAATGCCGACCCTGCAACTTGTCATCCGAGGAAGCATGGTGGTCTACAGGGTCGGGCGTGCAAGCGCCAACCCCAGCGCGGCGCGCTGGATGCTGATGAGACGGCTCGTGTCACATCGAGAATTTGCCGCCCAGGCTGTCGACATCGTCGTCGTCTGATTCGACAGTGACGCGAATCATCTCGCCTGTGTACACAGACGATGTCGCTTCATGATGCGCCTGAGGCACGCGCTGATGCATTTGACATCATCAACCGGCAGCTGCGGCACTGCATGCTGCCGCAGAATGCCCGCCGCAACGAATGCCCACCAGAATACACAGTCATGCACGGACATTGTGGCGGTCACCTGGCCGCATGTGGTTGAACAACCACTGCCCCGCTGGCTCGATCGGCGCGCCGGGCACCGTGATGGGCTCGTGCGCGCGCGGCGATGCCTGTGATGACCCCCCCGAGTCGCTCGTGCTGGTGTCCAGGGTGCAGGCCACCATCGGCGTCGACTGGCTGCGCATGTTGCGCGGCAGGGAGGTGACGGCGTATGGCTGCTGGCGCTGCACGGGCCAGCCGCCCGACGCGGAGATGCTCGCCAGTGTCCGCACCCCGACAGCTGCCTGCGCGCCAGCGGTGAAGTGCAGGTTGGTCAGAAAACCGAACGGGCATAGCTGCTGGCACAGGACGATGATCAGCAGCAGTTCAGCGGGCGGTGACGCAGTGGGAGCTGCCACATGGAGCATACAAGTGTGATGTGAGGACTCAAGGCCGCAGTGTTCAGCCAGCTCAGCTGACCTGTGTGCTGGTCCGCTGCTGCTGCGGCGGCATGCTGTTGCTGCTCGGCTCAGATAGCTGCGCCGCGGTGGCGAGCTGTTCTATTTCCAGGCTTTGGAGGCTCGCCAGCTCTTCTGAAAGCGCGCTGCGCATGGTGAAGCGCCGCGGCGGCAGCTGCAGCTCGTCGCCGTGCGGCTGGCGCTGCCGCTGTAGCCGGCCGGCCTGCCGCTCAATCGACGAGCGGCGGCCACCCGGCAGCGAGGGGCGCGGCTGAGGACTGGTGCCGGCCGACGAGCCGCCCTCCGAGGCGCCGCCCCGCAGCTGCTGCGACAGCAGAGAGGTGCGCCCCGAGCTGCCAGCGTTGCTGCCGGAGCCTGTCGGCGACGCGCGCAGCGTCCGGCCAGATGCGCTGTGCCTCGCGGGGCTGTGCAGCGGCGGCGCCTGCCGCCTCCTGCCGAACGGAGCTGCAGCCACGCGGTCCGGGGACGGCACAGCGGCGGACGCCGTCGCTGTCCGCTGCGATATGTGCAGGGCTGCGCTGCCGGCGTCGACTGTCTGCACGACCAAGGCGGGGCCGTCATCGGCTTCCATGCCCGCAGGATCGTCAGGCCCGCCCGACGCCACGTCAACGGCGCCGGCGGAGGTCCGCCGCCACCTCAGCACGTCGCCCGCCGACCTGTGGAGCGACTCCACCTCCTCACTGGCCCGCCGCGGCTGCGTGGGCCGCCCAGCCGGCTCCCGCATCGCGCTGCTGGCGGCGTCGCCTGGGCGCACTGGCGGCGTTGCCTCCGGCGCAGCGGCGTCTGCCTGATGCCTCAGCGCTGCACGACGTCAGCGACCGATTGAGCTTCCAGCAGCCAGCAACGAGCATGAGCTGCGCTGTCACGTCCCAATACAGCGCGGCGGGCTGCCCTGCCGCAGGCAGACGCTGTGGGTTCTGCGCTGGAGCTGCCGCAAGTGTCGCCCTGCGCGCTGGCCGCCTGCGGTGGACACACGGAGATCGATCAGGCTTGAATCCTGCGTCTTCAGCCCTGCAGCCCGACGATTGCATAGAACCTGGCAGACGTCGACGACAGCGTGGCGGGTGACGACGACGCGCTGTCCATGCGCGGCTCTGGCAGCTGGGAATGCAGATGGTGAACACACCTTCGACATAGATCAGCGATGCGCGCGTGTTCCGCGTCTGCACGATTCGCCTTCCGACAAAAAAGCGTCGTCCTCGTCGGACGTCCCACAGGAATATCACCTGACACAGATTGTGTTGAGGTCAAATCACCAGTGTCAAGGTGTGTCAAAGATGAAGCGTGTTCGCCTTGCGCCCCACGGTTCGGGTGCTGCTGCTGGCGCTGCACCCCGCCGTGCACTATCCCTGTGCAATCGGCGGCTCCTGAACGCGTCGCAGCACGAAACCCCGCCGCGGCCAACCCGGGCACCCGCGATGGCGTTTCTGCCGTTGGTGGAAGTGTTTTTGTCGGGCCTTCTGCCGGCAAAGACAGTTTACTGCCCGGCAGGGAGGGTCAGGTGGGCTCATGTGAGAGAGGCACGTGGGCTCCACGTGGAGGAATACCAAAAGACCTGAAAAAGCAAGCTGGTGAGGTAACCGCGTCTAGTGAAACAGCAGGAAGGAGGGGAAGGAGTTCAGCTGGACAGTCGGTCGCGTGTGCAGCGATAATGCAGCGACTGTGTTACGATCCTGCAAGCCGCACTCTGGATCGTGCTGCTCGTCATCTGCAGTGTGAACATCTGTTGCAAGTCGGCCGCCGAGTTGGTTCCCTGTTTCTCGCGGATTTGCACCGCCCGCGCGTCGCGCACCAAGAATTCGGGCTGACGATCGCCCTCCGCAGCTTCAATACTTGGAAGGTTCGTCCGATCCTCTTCGAATCATCCTGTGTTGACTGTCCTGGCAGCGCATCAGCTGGCGACCTCTGCCGTCGCTGCGCGTCGTGCTAACCTCCTACTGCCGTTGCGGGATTTTCACAGTCTTTCGGCATTGTCTGTGGCAAGTCACTCTGTATGGTAAAGCGTTGACACCTCCAAACCTGCATGCATGGGCGCGTCTGGTGCTGTCCAACCGGTTTGTATGCAAGCAACTGATCTGCAGTAAAGTGCAGCTAGCTGCGGCGCACAAAAGACTGTGCCTGCATCACGTTGCGTACAACATAATACCGCGGGGTCTCAATTCTGATCCGCCCGACTCCGTCGATTGAGCAGGTCATGATGTGCAAAATCAGCAGGTGGTTGTGCCACTTGCAGGCGGTTGGAGGCAACCCCGCGGGCACATCGCGCAGGAGACCGCAGCGGCGATGGGGTCCAAAAGCAAACGCAGCTCGTGAGTGGACCCACTGCCTGCGCGAATGGCACTGCCGGCGCCGTCGCGGATGCCGGCCGCGCTGCAACCGCATTGCGCACCCTGCTGCACAGTCCTACAAACGCCTCTGCCTGCCTCCAGATGGAGACGGAACCATGATGACATGCAGGGGCGGAGCCTTTCCGGCGTGGCTGCCCACAGCAGTGGTGCTGGGCGTCGTGTTTCTCGCCGTCTACGGCTGGACCGGCCAGGCCCGCAGCGAGCCGTCGTCAGGTCAGTGATGGCTGCGAAAGTATGGAGGGCTTCCTGTGTTGATAGTGGCACAATGTACAGTACGCTGAAAAGGGCTGCTCAATTGTATCCCCGCTTTTGACTCAAGTGCACGGCAAAAGTGCCTATGGCAGCGGCAGAGTGTCGACAGGCGGCACCAATGTGGCGTGCAGGTGCCAGCGACAAGGCGCAGGAGGTTATCAACAGGTTCCATTACGCTATTGCGCACGCGAAGAAGCTGAAGGAGGTCGGCAAGAACGAGGTGACTGTTTCGACTGCTGTAGCGTCCTTCGAGGTTGGAACGCTATGTTTCCCGGTGCTATTCAATGCCTGCTGCCTGCGTGCATTGCTGATATGAGCGGCGAGCGATGGCTCGATGAGGCAGCTTCTCTCCCGACCTTCCTGAACTGAGACGTCGGCCCGCAGATGTTCCCGCTGATCAACTGCCCGGAGGAGTTCAGCCTGGGCTACCGCACAACGCCGGGGCAGAAGGTGCCGGAGTTTGCCGGCAACACCTGCGAGCCCTGGATCGCACGCTATGCGGTGGTCGTCCTGGACAAGCTCCTGGACCCAGGTGCGCTCGGGGCACGCTTTTCCCCTCCAAGACACAAAGCAGCGCAGCGCCGGCAGCGCGACGGCTTTCGCAGCTGGCTGCTCGTCGCCTGGCATGCAGCAGCCTGCCTGATGCGTTGGCTGCTGGGGCCTTGCGCATCATGCTGACATGCTTCAATGCATTCTATCGCGGCGCAGACATGAAGGGCCTGGAGTGGAGCACTGGGTCCGGCACCATGTGGCTGCTGACGCGGCTGCACAGCCTGGTGTCCATTGAGCACCACGCGTCGTGGGTGCGCCGTGTGCAGCAGACCCTGGAGCGCATCTTCCCCGCCAGCTACATCAAGGTGAGAATTTGGCACCTGGAGAGAAAGCGTGCAGCAAAAACGAAGCCTCCACAGGAGAACCTGAGCAGAGGTTCAGCTTTTCGACTCCAAGATCACCTGTTCTGCGCCGGGCGTGCTGCCATTTGCGGCGCAGCCGTGCATGGCGCCGTGTTGGCGTTGCATCGCGGCAAGATCATGCGGATGCTGTCTTGGGCTGCAGACAAGAGTGAAGCACAAACAACAAAGAACAAGGCTGAACGATGCTTTAGACCTCCACACTAAATCAAATTTCTGCCTCTGCTGCAGCGGTGGGACCTGCACGTTGTGGAGGCCAAGGACTTCAAGACCAAGGCGCTGGAGGAGGACTATGACAACTTCAAGTGAGTGCGTGACAGAGTGCATTTCACACCATCAGCTCTGTGGTATGTCTCTCTACACTCTCTCAGCCTGCACCTGCTTGCCTTGGGCGGCGTGATCTGATCGCCAGTGTGTGTCTTGCAGGGAGTATGTGGACGCGGACTTCCTGCCGCACGAGCCGACATACGACTTTGTTTCCGTTGATGGCCGCGCCAGGTGCGGTGCTGCACCTGATGCTGCAACTCCATGGGGTTGCAAGTCCCACAGCATCGTGTTGCGCAGCGTGGTGCTGTGCGCGTGCCTGCCCATCGCTGCCCTGCCATTGTGTGCAACGCAGCATCGCCCAGAGCACCTTACAATCCGTGTGTACATCCTGCTGTGCAGGATTCACTGCATGAAACGGGCACTGCCGCTGGTGAAGCCCGAGGGCGGCGTCTTCATGCTGGACAACTCCGGTAGGTTGCCTGCTCGCTATCACCTTCACCCCTGAATGCAGACCTGAGCTTCAGTATTATTCAACTGACTTCCTGCTGAATAATACTGATCAGATTGCTGCCCTCTTTCCTGTTACCCTGAATGCAATCCGAGCAAGAGGATCGCATGCGGCTGCTGTGGTTCTGCCGGCGTACGATGTCGGCTGTGCGGTCATGCAGACCGGGAAGCCTACGTCGAAGGCTACGACTTCGTGCCGTCGCACTGGCTCAAGTTTGAGGACAGTGTCAACACAGGTGCAACTTCGCTTGTTTCTCAAGGCAGCCGCCCCTCTGTATATCAGTGAATGTCAGTCCGATGTTCATGCTCTTTGCATCCACACCTGTGCCAAAGTGCGGCTCCACTACTTGGCTATCAGCATGGCAGAGCTTGCCCTGGCGTGAGTGTGGCTGTTGGTCATCGCAGGCGAGCGGACAACTATCTGGGTGACCTGCCTGCCCGGTAAGTGTGGGTCCACGACAAAGCGCAAGGCTGCCTCAGGCGGTGGAAAGAAGAAGGGCAAGAAGACTTCGACGGCGTAGATTGCTCTCGCACGAGAAGAGCGACAGCAGCAGCAGCAGCAGCAGTACATTCTTAAGCATTCGTTTCAGTATGGAACCTGGCGATTTTTGAACTGCGATGAGCCGGGACCCTGACGGTGGTGGCAAACGCGCCGCACTTCGGGCGGCAAACGTGATCGAGTCTGGCCTGCTTCAAGCAGCGGTGATCGTTGTCTTGTCCTCGTGACTCCTTGAGGTAGTGAAGTCCAACTGTGACTTCAAGTTTGGATGCTATGTCACTCGCGGTCGGCTTGAAGCTGAGGACGCGACCGAATATCTACTTGAGACTCCTTTGACTGCAGCCAAACGACACGACTGTACGACTGGGAGTTTATGAAAAGCTGTCGTGTTCTAGCGCGGCGCAGACTGAGAGCTGGCACAAAACTTAGGTTTGTGCCAATGACTGACACTGGTCCTCCATACATAGCAACCCTCACCAAGTCTTGCGGCGGTTCAATTCAACGGCGTGACACGATCAATGGCGCCAGCCCAGACACGCCATGCCCCCATTCCGAGCGACTACTACTGGCTCCGCACGATGCCCGTGAGGCAGGTCATGAGACAGCAGCATCGGCTGCAGCGGCCTCCGGTTCTCTCGGGTCCATGGCAGCCGCCTCAACTGGAGGCGCCGCCGGCTGCGCGGCGCCGGCCGAGGCTGCCTCTGCTGGTGCGGCCGTTCCTGGCGGGGCTGCTGCGGCTGAGGACTGGGTGGACGGTCCCAGAAGGTACACCTCGACGTGGTCGTGGGCACCTGCAGCACATGCAGCAGCGGCGTGCAATGACGGCTGGCAAAGCAGCGATTCTGACGCCCGCATCGTAGCTGAGCGCCGAGCGTTGCAGGCGGCCACTGCAACACGACACTGCGGTCTATCAGGATCCAGCCACCTTGCAGCAGCAGCTCCGAGTCGTATCCGATGAGGTTGCGCTTCTTTGCCGCTTTGAGTGTGCCGCCAAGCGCCTCGACTACGAATGCACCACATCCAGGTTCACAAGTGATGATGACGTCGCTCAGGTCTGATCAGGAGCAACATGGACAGACTGTGCACCAGGAAGACTCACACAGATTGGAGCAGCGGTCGTCCCGGCACAGCACGCCAAATGTTGTCCTGCCGCCAAACCTGCACGTCGAGTTGCGTCAGTGCTGCCGCCAAAGTCTCAAACATGATGCAGCACACGATTTTCAGCTTCTCACCTCTGCAGCTCTGCGATCAGAGTCGCAATTTCATGATCGACATTCATCGTGGCTGATCAGCAGAGGTAATGGGTTCAGAAAAGTATTCGCCAGGCAGCTCAAAACTCGTGCCAGCGGCTGTGCTGGTTCGATCACTCTGCTGTGTTGTGTGCAACCTGAACTTGTGACGGCACCGACTAGAGTGAAAGCAACTCAAAATCTGCCCAGCGATTGGGAATTGCAACCCGCCGGTACAAGTGGTACGGCGATATGCATTCATGTTTCTGAAACGATGTGGAACTCTCATCGCTGCACGTCTTGCTTCACGGTTGATGAGTCCAGAGTGTATCGAACCGTGCATCACACTTGCACAACCCAACGGCAGCGATAGCGTCGCCGCTGACGGCGGCCGCTGACACAAGCCTGCCAACGGCAGTCACCTAGCTAGTAGAAATTGAGCAGACCGCGCTGAGACACACACACACTTCATTCGCCGAGCAGGCGCTGGATCTGGTGCATGCTCCGCTGCTTGGTCTCCAGCATCATGCTGCAGAAGCAGGCGCATGCCACATTGAACAGCGCATACACGAGGTAGGCTCCGCCGATGCCCAGACGGTTCAACATCACTGGGAACGTCAGCCCGACCGCCAGATTCTCCACCCAATTGAGGCTGACGGCGATGGAGGACACCTGCAAATTTCGAATGCAGTCCATCGTCAGACGTTCGGAATGCCATCAGCAAGCATGAAGTGGGGGCAAAACGTCAAGGCTGCACACGTGGCCCGACCGTGCGGGAAGCGAGCAGGGCTGCACTGTCACCTTGCCCTTGATGGAGCTGGACAGTATTTCGGACATGTACAAAAACGGCAGCGGGCCGGCGCCCACGCTGAAGAAAATCACGAAGACCAGTACACACACTAGGGCGACCATCGGCGGGACACCTGCATGCGATTACAACCTGACAGGCTGCAAATGGTACAGGATACATGGCTGCACGTGCCCCACACGTTGGGTACCAGCCTGCACGCAGACGGCAGGGGAGTGCGGACCTGGGATCCAAGCATACAGCGAAATGCCGAGGAGCGAGGCGGCCATGCCTGCGTGGCTCAGCACCTGTGCAGCATCACATCTCCAGAATGGTATAGTGTCACACACCGCTCAAATGCTTCGCAATGGCACAAGATGAAGAGCTGCCAGGCTGCAGACAGCGTTGTAAAATTATCGGGGCCAACACAGCAGGTGCTTCGCTGGCTCAGGCTCACCAACAGCGGCTTACGGCCCAGGCGATCTGTGATGCCGCCGGCAGCTATGACGCCAGTGCCGGCCGCATTCACGATGCCCACGAGAATTGTCCCAAGAATTGGGGATTTCAGGCCAGCTTCTGAAAATACCTGTACGCACCATCACACACATGAGACACACGATTTTGCCTGCAGCGCATGTCTACACGACAAACGGAAGTGTGTGATATCAGTCGCACAGGAGCAGGAAGGGCAGCTCACATTGGCAGAGTAGAAGGTGATGGTGTTGATCCCTGAAAGCTACGCGAAAGTGGCAACAGAAACGCGGGCATCAGTCAATCGCCTAATGGACTGATAGTCATGCGCTCGGTGACATTCAGGTGTGCAGCCTGTTCTAACATCAGCGGCCGACTCACCTGCTGCGTCATCGGGATGCCAATAGCCAGTAGCAGCATCCTGGAATAGCGCCCCCGTGGTCGTAGGAGTTCTGCCCAGGAGGTATCCTCGCCCTCCTGCTGCCAACGAGCACACAACTTGGGGGCTGCACCATGCCAAAACTTCTGCCGGTGTTAGCAAGGCTGAAGCAGACGGGGCACGTGCTGCCACAGGCGCACTTCGGTCACCAGTCGAATGAGTTTCTGCAAAGGAGTTCGCAAGATCAGAGAGGTTTGCAGATATATGGCGCTCGCCGTCGCCGCCGCACTCATCGGCTGTCCTACATCTGGGTCCGGGGGCAGCAGCGTTTCCGTGTAGGGGTCGGCGGCTGCGGCGGCGGCGTCCTCTGCGTCTGGATCGCCTTTCGCAACATGCAGGCGAGCCTCGACGAGCAACGCCTCCTCGTGCCGGCCCCGCCACTGGAGCCACACGGGGCTCTCCGGGCAGCAGGTCAGCAGCGCCGCCTGCAGCCAAGCAGCCGATGGCTGAGGGAGACTTGCCTATGTTGCGGCTTTGAGCGATCACTCGATTACGATGTAGCCGCGAGGCAACGAGAGGTGTGCTTTGCCAGCCCATGCTGGCGGATCAGAGACTGCTTTCGCCGACGATGGCTGGCCGGGGCAACAGTCCCAAATCACCTGGATCAGAGCGGGCCCGGCGGGGAAGAGCAGCATGAACCGCCACCATGAAAGGCCGTGCCAGGCTGGGTGGCCGCTGTGCACGTACGGCAGGCCCGCTAGGGACGACAGCAAGATGCCCGTGCAGATGGAAATCTGCGTGAAGAATTCGCCCGTGTTGGCACTCAAGGACATTGACAGTGAATGGACAAGTCAGTGACGGAGGCAGACAGCGGCAAAACGTTCCGCAGCAATGTCTTGCACTACACCAGCTGTTGCAAGGACAAACCTGGGACAGGTTGCCGATGGCGCCCCTGATTGCAGGAGGTGCCGTCTCGGCAAGGTACCGGGGCACGAACAGCGACACTCCACCAGACTGCAGGCCACCGAACAGACATCTAATGTTGGGCACAGTGCTTGCGGGCGCGACGCAAGCTGTAGGTACTGCACCGTGCATTTAATCAAGTTGTACGCGTTGCGTTGCTGCAGGCATCGCCTGAAATGCCAAGGAGCTCACCGCAAAGCCGGTCAGGATGCGCGACGCCGTGAGACCCGCAAAGCCTCCGGGCGTGAAGAATGCGAAAATGCAGCCCGCGGCAAGGATCAGCGAGTTCAGCGTCATGGCCCGCTTGGGGCCAAACTCATCCGCGGCATGGCCGGCCGCCAGCGAGCCAAAAACGCCGCCGAGCAGCAGTGCGGACACTGCCGCGGCGCCTGACGTCTCGATTGGAAAATGTAGGTCTGATGCCACTGCGGGCAGCGGCGTGTTGAGCACTCCCAGCTGGTAGCCTGCAGGGCGGCCAACCTATCTGGGTTCATGTGCAGGCAGGCGCGCAGCGGGATCCAGCAATCTTAAGATGTCAGGCGGGAATTGCGGGCAAACGGTCGGATGGCACTTACCATAGGTACAGCTGCCCAGCAAAGCCACGAGGGTCACAAAGGCCAGGTCCGGGCCGTATGACATCTCGGCTCAGAAGATCTGGGCAAGCTCTGTCCTCTCAAGTTGCTCTCGAGTGTCGCGCTGCATCATCAGCCATTGCATCTGAGACGAATCACATTTGTACAACGGCCGATCATGCATTGGCCAGAGTTGGCATCTGAAACAACGAAGAAGCAGCATGGCTGGGCCATCAGCTATCGTGACGTGGCACGCCACAGTCTATTTGTTGCCAGCTGGCGCAGATGGCTCCTGGGGCCAGAACCACCTCTCCAATCGCTAGAAAGCAGCAAATTTCATACGAGACAGTTCAGAAGCACTTCGAGCCGTTGCTGCTCGGCACGGTGTCCGCCTGCTGCGCATCGGGGCGACGATTCTCTTGTCTGCGGTTGGGATCTGCAGTGGTTCCTAGTGCAGCGGGCGAGGCGGTCTTGCGTTGTCGATTTTGAGCCGCTCCGTGATTGATACGATATTGTACACAGTTCGGGCAGCAGGCGGCGTCTGATCGGGTCTCGCAACGCCCGGCCGTCGGTCGGCCCCGTGCATACAACAGAAACAGATCTCCAACTGCTTGTGCAGAACGGTGAGAGTGCCTCGTGCGACATGCAAAGCACGGATGCATGAAGATTCAAGCCGCATGCACACGCACGCATGATTTGGGTCACTGCAGCAAGCACGTTCACACATGTCTCCCCATTGCTCGTGCATGTCCTGCGCTTGATGTTTTGCTGACCTGGTGCCGCCGGCCCACAACTTCTGGTCGGCTTTCGAGTTGTGATTCATCGTCACTGCAGGCATTGCGTCCTTTGAGACGTTGTGGTGCTAACACTTGGTCGGGCTGTTGGCATCAGGGATGCGGCGGCAGGACACCCTTGACGACAGGTGCATCAGTGCTTTCTCCTGCCTAGAGAGTCGCTCTCTTGTAGCGTGATAAACTGTGTCAAGAATGGAGCCATCTGTCTCGCATGCTCTCAGGTCGTGCGCACACCAACAGCACCAGCCGCAGCGGAATGGGCAGCCCCATTGCAGGCAGACGCAGCGCCGGCAGCCAAGCCTGCCGTGGCAATCCCGCGGCATGCTGGCGCTCGTGTGCGTGCTGGTCGCGGCGCTGACGCAGACGCAGCCGGCGGCGGCCAAAAACTGCACGCGCTACCGCCCGGCCGGCTGCCTGTTTGCCACGCAGTCGGACGCAAACATAGCCTACCCGGCGCCGCTGCACCCCATCAGCTTTGACCTGCGGAAGGAGGTATTGTCTCCAATGACTCGTAATGAAAGGCTCACAATTCGAAGGATGCATCCGAAGGATTCAGGCTCGAGTCCTGCTGTATCCGCCAAGGCAAAAGGGCTGTCTTGTCGAATCGGAGAAGCGTACCTTGATTAAAACTGTCACGGTTGTTGCCAGGTGCCGTGCCTGTTCCACGCATCGGGCATGTACGAGGTGGGCAGCCGGGACCAGTGCCGCGACTCCTTCATGGAGGTGCAGTCTCGGCCGCAGCCGACGTGCGGCGAGACCTGCTGCAACACGCGGCGCGGCATGTTCCGCAAGCAAGGCGACCACACCTACACCTTCCAGCCGCTCAAGCTCGAGCAGTGCACCTACTTCGAGTACAGTCGCAACGAGGTGAGTGTTCAGGGTCTTCACAAGGATGAATCACTCCAGACAAGGATAAACCACACCAGACAAGGATGCACCACCCCAGATGAAACATTTTGCCAGCTTCGGCAGCTGCGCCTGCCGCGTGCCGACCAGACCTGGCGTCGCACCAGAGCGCCAGCAGGAAGCACCAAGCCAGAAGCACCAAGCCAGTGTCCCTGCGTGACGGCCTCTGCATGGACATGCGCTGACCGAGGAGTGCGCATGTTCTCTGCTAGATTGTGCACATGTTGGCTGCTTTGCTCTTCCAAGTCACAACACCAATCACCTCTGGCCACATACCTTTCCTGCAGGTGCTGGACTTCCTGCAGGACGGCAGCATGGATGTGCTGGTGGCGGGCGACAGCATGATGCGGCAGCTGTACATCCGGCTGGTGCACATGATGCGCGGCGCGCCCCGCGTGCTGGACTACCACATCCACACGCACGCCAATTACGCGGTGCGCTGCCACGGAAGAAACTGAACTGCTGGAGCCAAAAAAGCCACAAGCGCCCTCACGCCACTGAGGGCCAATTGCTGCAGCAGAACACAAATGGTCATGTTTCTCTGGTTCCCGCATGCTGGACTACCACATCCACACGCACGCCAAACATGCGGTGCGCCGCCACTGACAGGCAACTGCTCCTGCAGAATGCAAACGTTTATTATTTACTCACACACCACACGCACACCAACTACGCGGTGCGCCGCCACCGAGGCAACTGCTGCAGCTGAACGCAAGGGGCTTTCTGTCTGCCACTGAGAGGCCGCGGCTGCAGCGGATCGCGAAGAGTCCTATCTTGTGTTTTGGCTTCAGCATGGAGTGCTCTGGGTACACTTTCATAATTGATCCAGTTCTCATATACACATTTAATTTTTCGTGCCGCCACATTTGCGGGCGTTATGAGAAACTGGATCACTGGCACAGAGACGCGT
>JAABUW010002101.1_pt1 | contig 31169 bp, 29 predicted proteins | sample 5560081 | NCBI WGS metagenome assembly JAABUW01 (sample SAMN10711882, study PRJNA513363) | rock metagenome | isolation source: Antarctica rocks | place: Antarctica: Victoria Land, Knobhead sud | reverse complement strand
GGCAAGCAGGGCAGCAAATGGCACAGGGCGACCTCACGAAGCGGGAAAGTCGCCTCCATACAGCCGCTACGTCACCCCGCCACCGCTCACGCACAGGCCGATATGCCAGAACTGAATGGCCCTGCCCCACCGTAGGGCTTTCTGGGGATTCCCAAATCAAGTCCTCCCGCGTCCTATGCTGACTCCTGGCTCAAATGGCTGCTGGCGACTGTCTAGTAACTTCCCCACAACTGCGCCTTGCCATCCATAATGCCTGGACATTGCATTGCTCAACTGCAGCAGCGTACTCGGGCAAATCAAGTAGGCGCGGGAGGCAGTGAATCGGCTTGCGATCGGTCGGCAGGGATCCGCTCTGTTTGCGAGCATGAGCGCCGATGATTGCAAGCACCAACCATCTATCTTAAGACCCGCTACATGGATGCCAAAGAAATCCGCTCGCTCACGGGGTTGCGCGGTATCGCGGCATGCTACGTGATGGTCTATCATTTCCGGACGGGCTGGACCCCGCCGCATGCCATTGCCGGGCTGGTGAACCACGGATACCTCGCGGTTGACCTGTTCTTCGTCCTGAGCGGCTTTGTGCTCACGTTAACCTACGGCCGCCGAGTAGCGACCTGGGCCGAGTATGGCGGCTTTCTTGTCAAGCGGCTGGGCCGGGTCTATCCGCTTTACCTCGTCGCCACGTTAGGCGCGTTGATCCTGTGGCACGACGTCGGTTCGGTCAGCACGCTGACCGCAAACGCCTTGCTTGTGCAATCGTGGGGGTTGGCGGACCCTTTTCTCGCGCCAACGTGGTCGATCAGCACCGAACTCGCGGCATACATAGCCTTTCCGGCACTGGCCATAGTAATGCTGCGCCGGACCGATACGGCGGCTTTATGCGCCATTCTAGCCGCTTGCGCGCTGTGGTGGGTGTCGACCCGCTCGGACGCCTTTCTCAGTGAGGAAGCTGCTGACGCCCGGGGTGGCCCCCTCGACATCTACGTCAGCACCACGGCATTTCCGCTTCTTCGCTGCTTTGCCGGGTTCGCGCTTGGCATGGTTGCGTATCGGCTATCCGGGCTACGCAGATTGCAGACGGCGCTTGGCCGGGCGACAGCGGCACTCGGCCTGACAATATGTGGGCTGTTGGCGCTTCCAGGAACCGACGTTGCAATCGTTTTGCTGTGCGTGCCCTTCGTGGCACTGCTGGCCTCGGCGGGCGGCACCATTGCCGCGGTTTTGGCTTGGGGACCGATCTACTGGCTGGGGCTGGTCTCGTATTCGATTTATCTTGACCATCGTCTCGTGGAGCGGGCGCTTCACGACCCGGTCGCCAAGCTGCTTGCAGCTAGCGGTATCCCGCATGCGTTCTCACTCACTATCCCGGTTCTCGGCGCCGTTTCGATCGGCTGCGCCGGTATCACATACCGGCTCATCGAGGAGCCGTGCCGGAACGCAGTGCGACGGCTATTCAATCAGCAGCGCACGCCGATTGAGGAAGAGGTCGCTGCGCCTTAGCCCCAGGTGCCGGCGCCGAGCGTGCTCATCTGGAACACCGGGCCGTTAGCTCCATAACGCCCGCTCTCCATTGCTGAACGGCGGAACGCTTGCGTCGCATCATAAACACCAAGCAACCGATCCCACCCCTCCCCGCTACCCCCTCGCCCGCAGTGCCGCCTGGACCACCGTGTCCAGCGCCGACAGGAACCGCGACCGGTCCGCCTTGGTCATCGGAGGATGCCCGCCGCCCGGCGCCCCAATCTCCCGCAGGTGCCGCGCCACCTCCCGCCCCGCCAGCGCCGACCCGATGTTGTCCGGCGTCCAGACATGCCCGGTGTGCGACAATGCCCGCGCCCCCCGGGCCAGGCAGCGCGACGCCAGCGGGATGTCCGCCGTCACGCAGACATCCGCCGGGCCGATCCGCTCGGCAATCCAGTCATCGGCCTCGTCCGGCGCCCCGCCCACCGTCACCATCCGCACGTTCGGCAGCCCCGGCGGGCGGATCGGGCGCGATCCGTTGGACACCACAAGCACCGGCAGGTTCAGCCGGGTGGCGACGCGGAACGCCTCCTCCCGCACCGGGCAGGCGTCGGCGTCTAGGTAGAGGCTGGTCAAGCCGACAGCTTCTCCAATTCACGCAGCACGCTTTCGCCCATGACCGACGTGCCGACCTTCGCGGTCCCCGGCCCCATCACGTCGGCCGTCCGCAGGCCGCTGGCCAGCACGTTGGTGCAGGCGCGCTCGATCAGGGCCGCATCCTCCTCCATGTCGAAAGAATAGCGCAGCAGCATTGCGAAGCTCAGCATCTGCGCCATCGGGTTGGCGATGCCCTTGCCGGCGATGTCCGGCGCGCTGCCGTGGATCGGCTCATACAGCGCGTGGCGGCGTCCGCTGGAGTCCGGGGCGCCCAGGGTTGCGGAGGGCAGCATTCCCAGGCTGCCCGTCAGCATGGAGGCCAGATCCGACAGCAGGTCGCCGAATAGGTTGGTGGTGACGATCACGTCGAACTGCTTGGGGCTGCGCACCAACTGCATGGCGCAGTTGTCGGCGTACATGTGGGTCAGCGCGACATCGGCATACTCACGCTCATGCAGCGCCGTCACGACCTGCCGCCATAGCAGGCCGCTTTCCATCACGTTCGCCTTTTCCACGCTGCACAGCCGGTTCTGCCGCTTGCGGGCGAGGTCGAAGCCGACGCGGGCCACCCGCTCGATTTCGTGCGTCGAGTAGCTTTCGGTGTTGAACCCGCGCTGCTGCCCATCCGGCAGAGTCTCGATCCCACGCGGCTCGCCGAAGTAGATGCCGCCGGTGCTTTCCCGCACGATCATCAGATCCAGGCCGCGTACCAGCTCGGGCTTCAGCGAGCTTGCGTCCACCAGCGGGTCCAGCACCACGGCCGGGCGCAGGTTGGCGAACAGGCCAAGTTCGCGGCGGAGGGTCAGGATGCTGATCTCCGGCCGCATGTCGAAGCCCAGCTTATCCCAGCGCGGCCCGCCGACGCTGCCGAACAGCACTGCGTCGGCGGCCTTGGCGCGCTGCACGACCTCCGGCGTGATCGGGGTGCCGCGGTGGTCAATGCTGGCGCCGCCGACCAGGTCCTCGGTGATGTCGAACGTGACCCGGCGCCGCCGGTCCATCCAGTCGATCACGCGCCGGACCTCGCGCATGACCTCTGGACCCACGCCGTCACCAGGAAGTACCAGGATATGCTTGTTGGCGGCCATGTGGACCTTTCTTGCGTGGATACGATGGGATCGGGCGGCTGCATTGCCACGCCGCCACGCCCGCCGCAATGTTAGTCGTGGACAGTGCCTGTCCTGCTCCCTCTCCCTCCGGGAGAGGGTCGGGGTGAGGGAGTCTTGGCTGCGGACCGGAGAACAGCACGCTCCGGCGGCACACGGACGGGCGTCGGCAAGGGTGGTGCTTGACGACCCCCTCACCCCAACCCTTTCCCGGAGGGAGAGGGAGAAGGAAGCGAATTGCCCGACGCGGACGCCTGCAGCGCCGCCCATACCCGGTCGGCGGTGAACGGAGGCGCCGTGAACCGCACCCTCGTCGCATCCGCCAGGGCGTTGGCCAGGGCGGCGCCGACCGGGTTGAATGGCGCCTCGCTCATGCCCTTTGCCCCCATTGGGCCGAGGGCGTCGTGCGTATCGGCGAACAGCACCTCCGTCCGCGGCAGGTCGGGCCAGGCCGGAATGTGGTAGTGGCGGAAGGCGCCGTTCTCCACCGCGCCGTCCCTGCCGACCCGCAGGTGCTCGAACAGGACGGCGCCGAACGCCTGGGCCACCGCGCCCTCGACTTGGCCGCGGCATTGCGCCGGGTTCAGCACCCGGCCGGCGTCGGCAGCGTGCACGCTGCGCAGGATGCGGATATGCCCGGTGCCGGGGTCCACCGCCACGCGGACTCCATGGACGTTGAACGACACCGTGCGCGGCGACGCATCGGCCTTGCGCACCACCGCCAGCGGCGGGTCCGCCAGCGCCGCGAGCGGCAAGACGTCGGCGCCGCGCTGCACCGAACCGTCCGCCAGGGTGCAGGGACCACCCAGGCGATCCGCCGCCTGGGCCAGGATGCGCCCGCGCAGCGCCTGGGCGGCCAGCTCCGTCGCCTTCGCCGCCACCATCGTGCCGGTGCTGCCGAAGGAGCCGGTGTCGTGGTCCAGCAGGTCGGTGTCCGACTGGCGCAGCCGGATGCGCTCGGGCCGGGTGCCCAGCACTGCCGCCGCGACCTGGCAATGCACGGTAGAGGTGCCGTTGCCGAACTCCGCCGTGCCGACGTCCAGGTCGAACAGCCCGTCCGGCGCCAGGCGCAGCCGGGCCTCCGCGCGGTGGCCGAACGGCGGCGCGCCGTCCAGCATGGACATCGCCATCCCCTGCCCCACCAGCCAGCCCTCGGGCGCAGGCTCGCCATCTCCGTCCGCCAGCGCCGCCTGCACCAGGTCCAGGCACTGGTCGAGGCCGTAGGACCCGAACTCCACGTCGTCCAGCGCCGGGCGGGCGCCCACCAGTGCATCGCCGGGCCGCACAGCGTTGCGGCGGCGCATGGCAAACGGGCACAGGCCGAGGCGCCGGGCCAGGGCGTCCACCGCCTGCTCCATCGCGAACAGCGTCTGGCTGAGGCCATAGCCGCGGAAGGCCCCGGCAGGCACGGTGTTGGTATAGGCGACGACGGCGTCCGCGGCCTTGTTCGGGCAGCGATACATCGCCAGCACCTCGTTGCAGGCGTGTTCCAGCACCGCCGGGCCGTGGTTGCCGTAGGCGCCGGTATTCGACACGACATGCAGGTGCAGCGCCGTCAGCGTGCCGTCCGCGCGTGCGCCGGCGCGCACCACGACGCGCATGGGATGGCGCGTCGTGGTGGCGGTAAACACCTCTTCCCGCGTCAGCTCCAACTGCACAGGCCGGCCGGTGCGCAGGGTGGCGAGGGCGCAGATGTCCTCGACCAGCATCTCCTGCTTGCCGCCGAAGCCGCCGCCGACCCGGCCCGCCAGCACCCGGATGCGGGACGGGTCCAGGTCCAGCAGATCGGCCAGGGCCTTGCGGACCAGGAACGGCACCTGCGTGCTGGTCCGCACGACCAGGCGGCCCTCCTGATCCAGCGACGTGATGCAGCCGTGGGTTTCCAGCGCCGCGTGCTGGACCCGCTGCAAGTCGCAGGCGACCTCCACCACCGCATCCGCCGCCGCGAAGCCCGCCTCCACCGACCCGCTGCGTCCCACGACGCGGTGTACGACGTTGCGCCTGGCGTCCAGGATGCGCCCGTGCTGCGCATGGAGCTGCGGCGCCCCGGGCCGCATGGCGGCCTCCGCATCGAACACGGCGGGCAGCGGATCGTATTCGACCTGCAAGGCGGCGCACCCGGCCTCCGCCGCCGCCACGGTGTCCGCCACCACCGCGGCGACACGCTGGCCGATGAAGCGCACGGTGCCGTCCAGCATCAGGGTGTCGCCGGGATCGGTGCGGTGGTCCTCGTGCCGGGCAGTGGAGTAATGGCGGCGCGGCACGTCCTCGTGCGTCAGCACCGCCACCACGCCGGGCACCGCCAGCGCGGCGCCGCGATGGATCGCGCGTATGCGGGCATGGGCGTGCGGCGAGCGCAGCAGGCGCAGGTGCAGCAGGCCCGGCACTTCGGCATCCAGGGTGTAGCGCGCGGCGCCCGTCACCACGTCCCGCGTTGCCGGAGCGGGCGCATCCACGGGAGCCACGGCGCCATCCACCGCGTCGGCGATGGCGCGGTAGCCGGTGCAGCGGCACAGGTTGCCTTTCATGGATCGCGGTAGGTCGGCCCGCTGCGCCTGGTCCAGGGCGCGTACCGTCATCACCATCCCCGGCGTGCAGAAGCCGCACTGGAACCCCTGCGCCGCGGCGAAGGCGCGCTGCACCGGGTCCGTATCCGGGCCGCCCAGCCCCTCGATAGTCGTGACCTGCCGGTCCGCGGCACGGAAGGCAGGCACCAGGCAGCTATGGACCGCCACCCCGTCCAGCAGCACGGTGCAGGCGCCGCAATCCCCGGTGTCGCAGCCCTTCTTGACACCAAAGCAGCCGAGCTGGCGCAGCAGCGTCCGCAGGCATTGGCCCGGCTGGGATGGCGCGTCGTGCGCCCGGCCGTTGACGTGCAGGCGCATCAGGCGGTTAGGCTGTCTAGCAGGTCGTGCGCCAGACGCCGGGTCATGTGCCGGCGCCAGGCAGGGGCGCCGTGCACGTCGTCCAGCCAGGCATCGCCGGGCAGGGCGTCGAGCCAGGCGTCCAGCGCATCCACGCCCGGCGGCGCCGGCCAGTGCCGGTGATAAGGGCGGACCGTGCTGGCCGTGACCGTCAGCCTGAACCCGCCATCGCCGGGACAGAGCGTCGCAACCAGCAGCGCCGCCGACCGGCCCATGGCCGTCAGCGACGCCTGGCGGACCGCGGCCCGGCGGCGCAGGGCCACGGCTGGCACCTCGACGGCACGCAGCACCTCGCCCGGGCGCAGGACGGTCTGCTGCGGACCCGTCGTGAAGCCGGTCATCGGCACCCGGCGCTCGCCGCCATCCGCCGGCCAGAGCAGCGCAGTGCCGTCCAGGGCAACGGCAGCCGCCAGCATCGGGGCAGCCGGCAGCGCCAGGCAGATGTTGCCGCCCACGGTCGCGGCATTCCAGATCTTGAACGACCCGGCCAGCGCCCGGCAGCATTCGGCGATCACGCCGGCGGCGGTCCAGGCCGGCGGGAACTCCGCGGCGGCGGCGGCAGCGAGGGTGCACGTCGCCGCAATCTGCAACCCGTCCGGCGACGCCTCCAGCGGTGGCCACTCCATGGCGCCCAAGTCCACCAGCCGCCGTATGCCGGGGTGGGAGCCGGACAGCACGTCCGTGCCGCCCCCCAGCAGGCAGTCGTGCAGGCGCCATGCAGGAAGGTCAGCCCGGGTGCGCGGTTGGACAACAGCTTCGACGGCGTTCAGGTCCATCGGCAGACGATGGCGCAGCATGGCGCGTGCTGCAACGGACCGAGCGCTCGACGCTGCGGGGCGCCGGCGCCGGCGCCGTTGCGCGGCCCATGGCGGTTGCCACGGCATGTGAGCGTATGGCTATAGCCGCGTCCGGCCCCACGCAGCAGGCCGGCGAAACCCAAAGCCCAACCCCGCCGTCTCCCGCGCGACTGTACAGGTCCGGACAGGACAGGCAGCCATTGCACGTCTGCCCGCCTTGAAACAGGCCAGGGATGGCGTACCCTATCCCGCCGCATCCTCCGGCACCTGACCGAAGGCGCCCAGGTGTTCTGCCGGGCCAAATTCATCGGCGTCGGCATCATGATGCACGCGCACGACGCGTGCGCCGAGTATGCTGCCGCCGGCTAGCGCGCGTTCGGCACGCCGGATGCCCTCATCCGCGGTCCGGCATACGACGGGTATTCCGGCCTTCAGGGCGCCGCGGGCGCCGGCGACATAGGGCTGGTAGATGATCTGGGCTGTGGTCGCCATGTCGGCAGGTCCTTGCAGGCTGCGGCAGCCCTTGCCACGGATGATCCGGCCTTGTCGCCCCTGCCGCGACGCGTTGGATGTCAGATGCCCAGGGCGGACGGAGTGCCGGGCTGTTCCTCATGGATGTCGGAGATCGCAGCTTCGTAGGCATCGAGCTGCTCGTCCGTCATGTCGCCCATCGCCAGCAGCTCCCATCGCGGCTCTCCCATTCCGGAACGGAGGCGGACGACACGGATGACGGTTTCACCTTCCAGGGCCACACGCCAGATATCATCGGACGCAAGCGGCTGCAGGTCGGGGATGGCGGCGATCCTGCGGAACACGCCGTGTCCGGCAGTTGGCTCACCCACAACTGGTTGCGGAGGCTGTCCGAAGACTTGGACTGAACGTACGCTTTGTGCCACTGCTATATCCATTACGTTTCTTTATAACGCAGAGCGTGGCCAGAAGATGTCCGTGGGCATGGCAGGGGAGGCGACACCGGCCGCCGCCCTTTCAGGCCACGGCGCGATCAAGAACGGATCAGTTTGCGCTTAGGCTTCCAGCCGCATCGGCTGGCGTTAGGCCCAACCGCCCGTAACGATTGCCGTGTCGGCCAGCGTGCGATCAATGTCCGCGAGGCATTCCGCGCCCAATGGGCATAGCAGGAGCAGCGCATCCCGCAACGTGGATGGCCGGGCCACTGTCACTTGCCCACCTCCCGCCTCGGCGGAATGCTCCCACACGACCTCGACATGCCCAACCCTCGGCACGACCCAAAACACCGGGAACTGCGCCCCTGGCGGTATGACATCCAACATCTCGCCACTGCTGATCTGGACGACCTCCACCCGCCATCCGCCGAACCCGGGCGCCGCGGCCGACCAGGCAAGCGCGAAACGCAGGTCGGCGATCGGGAACACCGCGCATTCGCTGGAAGCCGCCGATCCGTTCAAAGCATGTGCTGCCATGGTCAAACCCGAAAGGTGCGAGGATGCAAGACATCAAACTGAGCCGCACGGCCAAGCCGTCGTTCGGCAAACCGCAAATGTTCGGCATGCCTCATCATTGTGCCACATACCATACGATTTCCCCGTTGGCCATTTTACTTCGGGTGCTTTCAGCAGTCCGGCCGCAATGTGGTGTGGACAACACATCCCATCCGGCAAGATCAATCTAACCTCAAAATGAATACATTGCAATATCGTTTTGAAAAGGCGTTTGTCGTCCGTGGGTCAGATGTAAATCGTCGTGACCGGCAACATGCGTCAAACAAGATTAACTGTATCAATAAGATATGTATCCTAATATTATGGCACTCGCAGGGCAGGATTTTGTTAAATTCAGCATACCTTGTAGTCCCTGCCAGATCTGAAGTTGTCTTGCAGTCCGTGTAGCTGGTAGGCCAGCCCCACGTTCACGGAACCGCGAGGATATCAGGATGAACATCGGCGACGTTACCGCAGCATTGTCCAGCTTTCGTTCAAGATATGCAGTGCAAGTGGCCGACTCAGCCGAGTTGATCCAAGAAGCTTACTGCCTGCGGCACCAGGTTTATTGCACGGAACGCGGTTACGAGCCTGGGACAGGAGGGCTGGAAACCGATATGTTCGACGCGCACTCCAGCCATGCAGTGGTCCGGGAACGTCACAATGGCCGGGTTGTCGGAACGGTCCGCCTGATCCTGCCGCTCGCAGGCAACCGGCGCAGCCTGCCCACCCAGCAGCTTTGCACGCCGGGCTTGCTGGATGGGCTGCCGACGAAGACAACCGCTGAGGTGTCGCGTTTCGCCGTGTCAAAGGACCGCCGCGGTGCGGATGCCATGGCCGACTCGCTCCTGCGCCTCAGCCTTGTCCAAGGCGCCGTTCGGATGAGCAGGGATCACGGCGTCACCCATTGGTGCGCCGTCATGGAACGGAGCCTGCTCCGGCTGCTCCGTACGACCGCCATCCACTTCTCGCCCGTTGGACCCTGCGTCGAGTATCACGGCCTTCGCCAGCCGGCCGTCGCCGACCTCGGCGCCATGCTGGCGCGCATGGAGCAGGAGCAGCCCAAGTTCTGGCACTTCATCACCGGCTCCGGCGAGTTCTGGCCGAGCCAGATGGAATACTCCGAAGCCGCCTGAGCCATTTGGCGTCGCAGGCAGGTGCTGGCGCCAGCACCGACCGCGCCCGGGACCAGGCCGGGCCGCCGTTGCTCCCTATCCCAGCGTAAACGCAGCCGCGTCGAACCCATTTGGCAGCACCCCGCGCGGGCGGATCAGGTCATAGGGTCCAATGGGCAGGTAGCGTCCCGACCCTGGTGCCGCCGACACCATCCCGTCCCGCATCACGACCTCGCCGCGGCGCAGCGTTGCGACCGGCCAGCCCGTGACCTCCAGCCCCTCATAGGGCGTGTAGTCTATGGCGTGCTGCTGTAGGGCATGGGTCATGCGGGTGCGGCGGTCCGGGTCCCACAGCACCAGGTCTGCGTCCGCACCGGGGGCGATCCGGCCCTTCCCATGCAGGCCGAACAACGCCGCCGGCTCGGTCGCCGTCAGGCGCACGAAGTCGCTGGGGCTGATGCGCCCGGCGGCCACCCCTTCGCTCCATAGGATCGCCAGCCGGGCGGCCAGGCCGGGGACGCCGTTGGGAATCCGCGTGAATGGCGCGTCCGCCCCGGCCGACTGCTTGCCGCGCGTCCCCCCGTAGCTCCATCCGCTGTGGTCGGAGCTGACGATGCCCAGAGTCCGCATCCGGATCGCATCCCACAGCCCGGCGGTCGCCGCGGCATCGCGCGGGGCCGGGCTGCACATGAACTTGGCGCCCTCAAAGCCCGGCCGGTCCATGTCGGCGGCCGTCAGCACGAAGTACTGCGGACAGGTCTCGCCCCACACCTTCACGCCGCGGGCCTGGGCGCGGGCGATCTCCTCCGCCGCCTCCGGGCAGGACACGTGGAACACCTCGATGGGCGTATCCACCAGCTCCGCCAGCGCGATGGCCCGGTGGGTCGCTTCCCGCTCGACCACCGCCGGGCGGGACCAGGCATGATACTTCGGCGCGGTCCGGCCATCGGCCAGCAGTGCGGCGGAGCGCCAGGCAATCGCGTCGTAGTTCTCGCAATGCACCGTCACCAGGCAGCCCAGGCGCCGGGCCGCCGACAGCACGGCCAGATATTGCTGGTCGTCCAGGTGCAGGGGGTCATAGGTCAGGAACACCTTCAGGCTGCGTATGCCCGACGCCACGACCTGCGGCAGCTCGTCCCGGATCACGGCGTCCGTGGGGTCGGTGACGATCTGGTGGAAGGCGTAGTCCACCATCGCGCCCGCCGCGGCCCGGCGCCGGTATTCCGCCAAGGGTTCCAGGATGCCACCGCCCTTGAATTGGGTGGAGAAGGTGACGACGCTGGTGGTCCCGCCCGCCAGCGCCGCGGTGCTGCCGGTCGCGAAGGTTTCCTCGTCGGCACCGCCGCCTTCCTGGAGCTGCTCGATGTGGCAGTGGCTGTCCACGCCGCCGGGCAGGACCAGCAGGCCGCCGGCGTCCAGCATGGGGCCTCCCTGCAGCCGCTCGCCGAGGGCTGCGATGCGTCCGGCGCGTATGCCGATGTCGGCGCGGAACTGGTCCGATGCGGTGACGACGGTGCCGCCTTCGATGATCAGGTCGTACTCGGCCATGCCATTTGCCCCCCGGGATGCCGCGCGAGGCTGGCCGCAACGGCGCCGCCGCGCAACCGGCGCCCGCACAGGCTTGTGAACATCCCCGGCATGCACCTGCCGCATTCCCAGCCCGCATCAGACCCGGAGCCGCCCATGCTGCCCACCCTATCCCGCCCCGTCGTACTGGGCGTTACGCTCCGATGGGGATGGCGCGATAGGGACGTTGGACATGGGATCGGCTGAGGCAGCTTTTCGCCGGGCCTGCCAATTGACGCGGGGGCGTTAGACCCGACGTGCGCTGAACATACGGGATAGGACATTACGCTTGGCACTCCGTGACCTGCTGCAAGGCGAGCACATCTCGCCTCCTACCCGAGCCGTGCTTTTGGCCCGGCTGGATGCCCCGCCCATTGCCGTGCCGCGCTTCCTGACCCCGGCGGAGTTCCGCACCCTGCAAGCGGTCTGCGCCCGGTTGCTGCCCGATGCGCGGGTTGACGTCGCCGGGCCGATGGACGCGCGGCTGGCGGAGGGCAAGTCGGATGGCTGGCGCTACGATGTGATGCCGGACGACCGCGCCGCGATGCGCGCCGGACTGGCCGGGCTGGACGGTGCGTCCCAGGCAGTGGCTGGCGCCCTATTCGCCGAGGCGCCGCCCGCGGGGCAGGACGAGATGTTGACTGCGGTGCAGGCAGGCACGCCGCCCGGCCCGGCCTGGCCGATGCCGCCCCAACGCTTCTTCGAGGAGCTGCTGGCCGAGGCGACGGAGGTGTTCTTCGCCCACCCCTTGGCGCAGGAGCGCATCGGCTACGTAGGGTTCGCCGACCGCCCGGGCTGGACCCGCATCGGATTGAACGAACGCGAAGACCGGGAGCCGGCATGACGCCCTCCTTCGCCGGCGCGGTGGATGCCGTCGTCATCGGCACCGGGGCCGGCGGCGCCCCGCTGGCCGCGCGCCTGGCCGGCGCGGGCCTGAGCGTCGTGATGATGGAGGCCGGGCAGCAGTGGACCCCGGCGCGCGAGTGGGCCACCGACGAGCGCGCCCAGGATGCTCTGTTCTGGAACGACGAGCGCCTGAGCGCCGGCGCCGACCCAGTGGCGTTCGGGCGCAACAACTCCGGCATCGGCGTCGGCGGTTCGACCCTGCACTATACCGCCTATGTGCCGCGGGCGCAGCCGGACGACTTCCACCTGCACCGGGATTTCGGCGTCGGAGCAGACTGGCCCATCGGCTACGATGACCTGGCGGCCTACTACGACGAGGTCGAGGCGTTCCTGGGCGTCTCCGGCCCTTCACCCTATCCGTGGGGGCCGCCGCGCCCGGCCTACCCTCTGCCGCCGCTGCCACTGAACGGGGCGGCCGAGTTGATGCAGCGGGGCTGCGCCAGCCTGGGCATACGGACGTCGCCGGCCGCCAACGCCGCGGTGTCCCGGGCATGGCAGCAGGAGGGTTACGGCCTGCGCCCCGCCTGCACCAACCGCGGCTTCTGCCAGGCCGGGTGCAGCACCGGCGCCAAGGCGGGCATGGACACCACCTACATCCCGCTCGCCCTCGCCCGCGGGGCGGAGCTGCGGACCGGAACCTTCGTGACAGGGATCGAGACGGACGATGCCGGGCAGGTCACCGGCGTCGTGGCGATGAAGGACGGCGCCGAAACCCGGCAGCGCTGCCGTGCCCTGTTCCTGTGCGCCGGCGCCATCGAGACGCCGCGCCTGCTGCTGCTGAACCGGCTGGGCCGCGGACCCGTCGGGCACCACTTCATGGCGCACACCGGAGTGCAGCTCTGGGCGCGATTCCCGGAGCGGGTCGGCCCCACCAAGGGCATTCCCGGCGGCCTCATCAGCGAGGACACACACCGCCCGGACGATGCCGATTTCGCCGGCGGCTACCTGCTGCAATCCATCGGCGTCATGCCCGTCACCTATGCCAGCCAGGTCGCCCGCGGGCGCGGGCTGTGGGGCCAGGCGATGCTGGACCACATGGAGCAGTTCCACCACGTCGCAGGCATCAACATCCTGGGCGACTGCCTGCCGCACCCGGAGAACCGCGTCGAGCTGTCGGACGAGCTGGACGGCCGCGGCCTACCCAAGCCGCGCATCCACTTCACCGCCGGCGAGAACGAGCTTCGGATGACGGCGCATGCCGAGCGGAAGATGCGCGCGATCTTCGACGCCGCCGGGGCACGGGATGCCTGGGCGTTCCCCCGCTATGCCCACATCATCGGCACGTGCCGCATGGGGGATGGCGACGACGCCGTGGTGGACCGGGACGGCCGGCTACATGGGCATCCCAACCTGGTCATCGCCGACAACTCGGTCTTCGCCAGCGCCCTGTCGTGCAACCCGGCGCTCACCATCATGGCCAACGCGCTCCGCACCGCGGACCGCTTCCTGGAGGCGCGATAAGCCATGGCCACAGGGTTCCTGGACCGCATCCAGCGGAAACTCGGCAACGGCGTCCTGGGCGGGGACGAGTTGGGCGGCGCCGCCGGGCGCAGCGGCCAGGGCTTGCCGTCCGGAAAGCCCGGCGAGTTCATGTTCGCCACCGGCATCGAGTGCAGTTATCCCCGCATCGCCGGCGGTATCCGGCGGGACCTGCTAGCCGAGTGCGGCCACTACGACCGCTGGCGCGAGGACCTGGCCCTGACCCGCGGACTGGGCCTGCGCGTGCTGCGCTACGGCCTGCCTTATTACTCCATGCACCTCGGCCCCGGCCGCTACGACTGGTCCTTTGCCGACGAGCCGATGGCGGAGATGCAGCGGCTGGGCATCGCCCCTATCCTGGACTTGCTGCACTTCGGCGTGCCGGACTGGATCGGCGACTTCCAGAACCCCGACCTGCCGCTGCTGTTCGCCGAGTATGCCGAGGCCGTGGCGCGGCGCTATCCGCACGTCCGCATGTACACGCCAGTCAACGAAATCTACGTCACCGCCCGCATCAGCGCCAGGGATGGGCTATGGAATGAGCAGCTCAAGTCCGACCACGCCTTTGTCACCGCGCTGAAGCACCTGTGCGCCGCCAGCATCCTGGCGACCCAGGCCATCGTGCGCCAGCGCCCGGATGCCATCATCGTGCAGAGCGAAAGCGCCGAGCGCACCTGGGAGGCCCGCGCCGTGCAGTCCCCGGCGGTGCGGCTGTCCAACAAGCAGCGCTTCATCTCGCTCGACCTGCTGTATGCCAATCCGCCGGACAGCGAAGTCTGCATGTGGATGTGCGACAACGGGCTGACGCGGGCGGAATACGATTGGTTCATGAAGGGGGAACCGCCGGGCCACCAGATCATGGGCAACGACTACTATGGCCGCAACGAGCGGATCATGAAGCCTGACGGCAGCATGATGCCGGCAGAGGACGTGGCGGGCTGGTATGCCATCACCCACGAATACTACGCCCGTTACAAGCGCCCGGTGTTCTACACCGAAACCAACGTGGAGGAGCCGGACGCCGCTCCGTCCTGGCTGTGGAAGCAGTGGGTCAACGTGATGCGGATGCGGGCCGACGGCGTGCCGGTGCTGGGCTTCACCTGGTACAGCCTGATTGATCAGATGGACTGGGACTCGGAGCTGGCCCAGAAGAACGACCGGGTGTTCAAGTGCGGCCTGTATGACCTGGACCGGAAACCTCGCCTGGTCGAGGCGGAGTTCCGCGCCATGGTGCAGGAGTTCGGCCAGATCAGCCTGATGCCGCACGGCGAGATGCTGGAACTGACCAGCCGCCCGGCGGAGCTGAAGGTGGAGGTGTGACCGCGCAGACACCTGCCGGGACGGAGCCTGCCTGGGTGCTGCTGCACTACTTCGGCGGCTCGTCCCGGTCCTGGGACATGCTGGCGCCGATGCTTGGCGGACCCTGTGTTGCGCCGGACCTGCGCGGGTTCGGCGATGCGCCGCCGGGCGGGGCGATGCGGGTGGCAGACTATGCCGACGATGCGGCGCCGCTGCTGCGGGATGGCTGCATCCTTGTCGGGCACAGCATGGGCGGCAAGGTGGCGATGGCGCTGGCTGCGCGGCGACCGCCGGGGCTTCGCGGGCTGGTGCTGGTCGCTCCCTCCCCGCCCGGGCCGGAGCCAATGGACGATGCCGCCCGCGCCAAGCTACGCGACACCTGGGGCGATCCGGCCGCGGCGCGCCAGGTTGCACAGGGCATCAGCCGACATCGCAATGGCCCGGCGTTCGAGCGGATCGTGGTGGACCACCTGCGCTCGTCGCGCGAGGGATGGATGGCGTGGATAGACCAGGGATCGCGGGAGGATCTGCGTCAGCTTGCGGGAAGGGTGTCCGTGCCGGTGCTGGTGGTGGCTGGAGCGGAGGACGAGGCGCTTGGACCCGAAACGCAGCGAGCGGAAACCATTCCATTCCTACCTGGGGCAACGCTTACTGAAATTGCGGGCAGCCTGCATCTGATCCCGTTGGATGCACCGGAGCAACTAGGAGCTGTCATGACGCAATGGGAAAGGATTTTGCCCCACTCCGGTCATAAAACGACTTAACCCGCTCATCTCCCCAGACTCAATTCCGTCCCACTACCAAACAACGTCGGCGTTGCCGAGGAGATTGACCGTAGCATAGAACGCGAGGCAATTACCCAACGAAACCCGGTTGTTGCAACGCACACGCCCCGTCTGCTGCAGGCGTTTGCCCTCTCCCGGAAGGAGAGGGCGCTCAACAATCAGCGATAGTAGTAACCCGGCGCATAATAGGTGGGCGGCGGAGCATATACGACCGGCGGTGGCGCATAATAAGCCTGCGGCGGCGCATAATACACCGGCGGTGGCAGCGGGGTATAATAAGGGCGGGGCGCAGCAAAGGTGCCGACCCCTAAGCCGAGCAAGGCGCCTCCGAGGAAGGCACCGCCGCCGCCAAAGCCACGATGGCCATAGCCATACCCACCATGACCGCCGTAGCCGCCACCATAACCACCGCCATAGCCCCCGTGGCCGCCACCATAGCCGCCACGATAATACTGCGCGTTCGCAGCCGCAGGCACCATCGCCGCCACGGCCAGAACGGGAAGTGCAATTAAGAACCGGCCAACTCGCGTCATGGCTGACACCTAAAAAATAGAACAGGGCTCCGACGCCCTCGACTGTATCGAGATGGTGCAGCGTCGTGGCGAATTTAAGGCGCCGTGCCCCACTAGGTTCCGCGGTTACGCTTCGTCATAGATGGCGTGCCGGGACGACGCCTCAGCCGCCTAGGTATGCCGCGGCGACGGCCGGGTCCTGCGCCACTTCTGCCGCCGGACCGGACAGCACGATGCGCCCGGTTTCCAGCACATAGGCATGGTCCGATACCTCCAGCGCAGCGGAGGCGTTCTGCTCCACCAGCAGGATCGTCGTCCCGTCTGCCTTCAGCGCGGCGATGATCGCGAAAATCTCCTCCACGAACAGCGGCGCCAGCCCCATGCTCGGTTCGTCCAGCAGCAGCAGGCGAGGGCGTCCCATCAGGGCGCGGCCGATGGCGAGCATCTGCTGCTCCCCGCCCGACATGGACCCGGCAGCCTGTCCCAGGCGCTCCCGCAGCCGGGGGAAGCGTGCCAGCACCGCCTCCTGCCGCCGTGCGATCTCCGTCCGCCCAGGCACCAGGTAGGCGCCCAGCAACAGGTTTTCCGCCACCGTCAGCTCGGCGAAGCACTGCCGGCCCTCCGGCACCTGCCGCAGCCCCGCGGCGGCAATCCGGTGAGCGGCGCGGCCGGTGATGTCGTCCTCCCCGAACCGGATGCGGCCGGCTTGCGGGCGCACCAGGCCGGAGATGGCGCGCATCATCGTCGTCTTGCCCGCCCCGTTGGCGCCGATCAGGCACACGACTTGGCCGGCCCCAACCCGCAGCGTGATGCCATGCAGGACGGGGGTGCGGCCATAGGCGACCTGCAGACCTTCGACATCCAGCCCGGCGCTCATCCGGCGCCCAGAAGCCCGGCCCCACGGACACCGGACTTGGCACCGGCCGCCAGCCGGGCCGCGACCTTGTGGCCCAGGTAGGCCTCGATCACCGCCGGTTCCGCCCGAACCTCCGCCGGCGCCCCCTCGTAGATCAGCCGGCCGAAGTTCAGCACCGTCACCCGGTCAGAGATGTCCATGACGAAGCCCATGTCGTGCTCCACCAGCAACACGGTCGTGCGCCCGCGCAGGGAGCGCACGAGGCTGGCAAGCGCCTCGGTTTCCGCAGGGTTCATGCCGGCCGCAGGCTCGTCGAGCAGCAGCAGGCGCGGGTTGGGGGCCATGGCGCGGGCGATCTCCAGCCGCCGCTGGTCGCCGTAGGACAAGGCGCCGGCCTGCTGGTCCGCCTTGTCGGCCAGGCCCACTAGGTCCAGGGCGTCGCGCGCCTGCTGCACGGCGGCGCGCTCCTCTGCCTGGAAGCGCGGCAGGCGCAGCACGGTCGTCAGCAGCCCGGCACGCAGGCGGGCATGCAGGCCGGTCAGCGCATTCTCCAGCACCGTCATCCCCTTGAAAACGCGGATGTTCTGGAAGGTGCGCCCCAGCCCGAGCGCCGCCCGGCGGTCCGGCGGCAGCGCCGTCACGTCCTGCCCGTCCAGCAGGATGCGCCCGGCGCTGGGCACGACCAGGCCGCTGACCAGGTTGAACAGGGTGGTCTTGCCGGCGCCATTGGGGCCGATCACGGCATGGACGCCGCCGGACTGGACCTGCATGTCCACGCCCTCCACCGCGACCAGCCCGGCGTAGCGCCGGGTGAGGCCGCGCAGCTCAAGCAGGGGCGGATGATCCGTCATTGCGAGCGGCTTGGGCCGCGGCGATGACGATTGCGGACCGTCGTCACGCCGCACGTCGCTTCATGCGCAGCGGCAGCAGGCCGCCGGGTAGGAACAGCACTGCCAGCACAATGATGACGCCGTTCAGCACCAGCCGGATGTCGGAAACGCCGCGCAGCAGCTCCGGCAGCAAGGTCAGCACCCAGGCGCCCAACACCGGCGCCAGCGGCGTGCCCAGCCCGCCCAGCAGCACGTAGGACAGGATCGTCACCGCAGGCTCGAACCCATACTCGTTCGGGCCGATGAAGCTGCTGACGTGCGCCGACAGGCATCCCGCCAGGCCGGCCAGCACGGCGGAGGCCAGCAGCGCGCCCATCTTGTAGCGCCGGATGGGCACGCCCATCACCTGCGCCGCAGTTTCGTCCTCCCGCATCGCCTCCATTGCCCGGCCGACGCCGCTGCGTCCGACCAGCCACAGCGCCAGCACGGCAACGGCGAGCAGGCCGTAGATCATCCAGGTCTCGCCCCGCTCCGGGATGCCGGACAGGCCGAGCGCCCCGCCGAACAGGTCCACGTTGAGATAGACCGCCCGCAGTACCTCCCCCAGGCCGATGGTGGCGATGGCGAGGTAAACGCCCGCCAGCCGCAGCGTCGGCACGCCGACGGCAAGCGCGAACAGCACGGGGACCACGGCCGACAGCGGCAGCACGAGCAGGAACGGCAGCTTCAGCTTCAGCGTCATCAGCGCGGAGGAGTAGGCGCCCAGCCCCATGAATGCCGCTTGCCCAAGCGAGAGCTGCCCGACGGCCAGCACAACATACATGGACAGCGCGAGCAGGCCGTTGATGCCAAGGGCGTGGACGAGGTTCTGGTAGGTCCACAGGAAGTCGTCAAGCCAGGGCGGGATCATGCGACGCCGCCGGATGCCAGGGCGCAGCCTCTTGCTCCCTTTCCCTCCGGGAGAGGGTCGGGGTGAGGGGGTGGGCAAGCACGGCCCGGTCCAGTGAAGGGCCACGCGCCAGCAGCACCGGAGGCGCCTGGCTCCGCAGCCAAGACCCCCGCACCCCGGCCCTCTCCCGGAGGGAGAGGGGGAAGAAGCAGGACGCAGCGGCTGGGGACCATCACGCCCGCCGCACCACGGCGCGGCCGAACAGCCCGGCGGGCCGGGTCCACAGCACCGCGACCAGGATCAGGAACGCCACCGCCTCCTTCAGCGACGACGATATGAACCCAGCCGTCAGCACCTCGATAATGCCCAGCGCCAGCCCGGCCAGCAGCGCGCCGCGTATGTCGCCCAAGCCCCCCACGATGATGACGACGAAGCCGCGCAGCATCATCTGCTCGCCCATGTAGGGGTGGATGGCATTGAAGTTCAGCCCGATCAGCACCCCCCCTGCCCCGGCCAATGCGCCCGAGATGAACGACACCAGTGCCGCCGTCCGTCCGGTGTTGATGCCCATGAGCTGCGCCGCATCGGGCTTTTCCGCCATCGCGCGGATCGCCAGGCCCATGCGGGTGCCCTGCATCAGCAGCAGCAGCGCGCCGACCAGCACCGCCGTCGCCCCCAGGATCAGCAATTGCGCCGCAGTGACGCGGATGTCGCCGAATTGGAACGCATCCGCGCTGATCGCATCGGCTGGCAGCCGGCGTATGTCCGGGCCGAGCCAGGCGGTCAGCGCCGAATACAGCGCCAGCACGCCGCCGAGCGTTACCATCAGCGAGGACAGCTCCGGCGCCCGGATGCGACGCAGCCGGCTCAGCAGCAGCCAGTCCAGCACGACGGCCAACACGCCTGACGCTGCCGCCGCGGCCGGCAGCGCCGCCCAGATCGGCCAGCCTCCGGCCCGCGCCAGCCAGAGCGCCACGAGAGCACCGGCGGAGAAGTAAAACCCATAGGTCAGGTTGATGACCCGCAGCACGCCGAACATCAGCGTGAAACCGAGCGCGAACAGGGCATAGGTGGCGCCGAGCAGGATGCCGTTGACGAGCTGCTGCGCCAGCATAGCGGGGTGTATCTGTTCCTTGCGGGGCCGCAGGCGTGCGGCGGAGGCGGGTGTCTTAGCGCCGCGCGGCCAAGGGTGGAAGGGCCACCCTTCTACCTTGACCCGCCGGCATAAACGGGAAGGCGGCGTTGCTTCGCGCCCAGCACGTCGCCATCATACCGCGCAGGAGGTGCCGCACATGAGCCAGGCCCGGATAGCCCCAATGACCCCGGCTGAATTCCTGACCTGGGAAGCCGGGCAGGAGTTCAAGTGGGAGTTCGACGGCTTCGAACCGCAAGCCATGGCCGGCGTCACCAACGCACATGCCGCGATCCAACAAAACCTCGCGCTTGCGCTGGGCACACGGCTTCGAGGACAGTCCTATTACGTCCGCGGATCAGATTTTAAGGTTCAAACCGGCCTAGGTTGCCGCTACCCCGATGCACACGTCGGCTGCACGACCCTGCCAAACGCAGCAACCATCGCGACCGAGCCTGTCGTCATATTCGAGATTATCTCGGAAAGCACCGAGCACACCGACCGCTTCGACAAGCTGCGGGAATATCGCGCCATTCCCTCGGTTCGGCGCTACGTCATCCTGGAGCAGGACCAGGCGCTCGCCACGACCTATACCCGTACGGAGGCGGGTTGGGTCGTGGACGACCTGGGACTCGCCGGCATCCTGGCGATGCCCGAAATCGGCATCGAGGTCCCAATGGCTGAATTCTACGAGGGCCTGGCCTTCTCTGACCCGGCCCGGCCCGCATCCTGATCTGCTACTGCGGCGCCACCCCGAACTTGCCGCCCTGCATCGCCAGCACCACCACGCCCTCCGTGCTGGCCGGGTCGCGGCCCGGGGTGAAGGTGAAGGGACCCATGACGCCGCTGTGCTTCGCCATCATCAGCGCCTCGCGTATCTTCTCCGGCTCCGCGGCCCCGGCACGGTCAATGGCGTCGGCCAGGATACCTATGCAGTCATAGGCCTGGGCGGCGAACTGGTCCGGCTCCTTGCCGTACTTGGCCTTGAACTTGGTGACGAACGCCTGGTTCACCGGGTCGGCCTTGCCGACGAACCAGGGGCTGCCGACGATCAGCCCGTCCGCTGCCGGGCCGGCGATCTCCCCCAGCTTGGGCGAGTTGCTGCCGTTGCCGCCGACGAACAGCGTTTCCTTGCCGAAGCCCAACTGCCGCGCCTGCAGCAGCACGCCCGACACCGGCTCCACCAGGGCAGAGATGCCGATGGCGTCGGGCTTCAAGCCCTTCACCTTCGTAAGCTGCGCGCTGAAGTCGGTGTCCTTGCTGCCGAAGCTCTCGATGGCGACGATGTTCAGCCCGGCCTTCTCCGCCGCGGCCTTCATGGTGTCGAAACCGGATTTGCTGAAGGCGTCGTCGTTTGCATACATCAGCGCGATGGTCTTGACGCCCCGGGCCTTGGCGCGGGCCAGCGTTACCGGGATCACGTCGCTCTCCGGCAGGCTGGTGCGGAACACGTAGGGGCCGATCTCGGTGATGCCCACCGCCGTGGTCGAGGTGCCGATGATCGGGATCTTGCGCTCGTTGGCGACGGGTCCGGCGGCGAACATTTCGTTGGACAGGGTAGGGCCGATGATCGTCACCACCTTGTCCCGGCCGATCAGCTTGCGGGCGGCGTTGATCGCCTGGTCCTTGTTGCCGGCGCTGTCCTCGATGGTGAGCGCGATCTTGCGCCCGCCCAGCACGCCCTTCGCGTTCACCTCGTCCAGCGCCAGCTCCAGCCCGGCGCGTATGGCGGTACCATAGGCAGAGTTGGGGCCGGACAGGATTTCGATGGCGCCGACCTGCACGGGGCCGGACGCCTGCGCCCATGCCGGCAACGCGGCGCCGGCGGAGATGGCCGCGGCGGCGGCAAGCAAGGTCCTGCGGTGCATGGTCGGGTCCCCCAATTCGTTGCGGCGGACCCTACCGGATGCGCCCGGGAGATCAAGCGGTGTCAGGCAATGCGCTCGATGCGGGACAGCAGGCAGCCGGGCCGGGCGGTGTGGACGTTGACGAAGGCGGTCTTAGCGTCGTCCAGCGCCCGCGCGAGCGGTGTACCTGCCTCCGCGCCTCTGCACACTTGGCCCAGTTCGTAGATGCACTGGTCGGCGGCGTCGTAGGCCCGGACGGACACCAGCGCCCCTTCAGCGATGATCGGCGCGATGATGCCGGGCGCTGCGAACTGCGGGCAGCCATCCGCGTGGACGAAGATTGGGCTCGGCGTCCAGTAGATGCCGCGCGGCCGGGGCAGGTTGTAGGAGCCGAGCAGCATTGTCTCGCCAGCCGCCCCGAACCGCAGGCAGTGGCGGCACGGGGAGCCGCCGCCACCCTCCGCCACGACGCGCCGGATCGTGTTGCCGTTGTCGTCCTGGCCGGTGCTGCGGAAGCGCTCGGCGGTGCCGGTTGAAATCGGGATGCAGCGGAATGCGGTCATAGGATGGTCCTCCTTGCGCCGGACCTTGGCGGGTCCGCAGCCCCGGCGCTTCCCGTTTCTTGCTCCCGTATGCAGCGATGTCGTTTCCAGCAACGCGAGCCTGCCCTCTTGTCATGCCTTCCCCGCCGGGCCATGCCCCACCCATGCCCGCGCTCCGCATCGCCACCTGGAACATCAACTCCCTCCGCCTGCGCCTGTCCCTGTTGGAGCGGCTGGTCGCCGAGCTGCGCCCCGACGTGGTCTGCCTGCAGGAAACCAAGGTGCCCGACCCGCTATTCCCCGATGACGCCCCGGCCCGGCTCGGCCTGCCGCACGTCGCGCGCCGGGGCATGAAGGGCTACAACGGCGTCGCCATCCTGTCCCGGCTGCCGCTGCGGCTGGACGAGGCGTCGCCGGACTGGTGCGAGAAGGGCGACTGCCGCCACCTCGCCGTCACCTTGGACGCGCCCGCCGGTCCGGTCGAGTTGCACGACTTCTACGTCCCCGCCGGCGGCGACGTGCCCGACCCGGCAGAAAACCCCAAGTTCGCGCACAAGCTCGCCTTCGTGCGGCAGGTTACCGACCACTTCACGACCCGGCCCCCGGCCCGCAGCATCCTTGTGGGCGACCTGAACATCGCCCCGCTGGAGCACGACGTCTGGAGCCACAAGCAACTGCTGGACGTGGTCAGCCACACGCCGGTCGAGGTTGAGGCGATGCAGGGCTGGATGGCCACGGGCTGGACCGACGCGATGCGCCGCTTCGTGCCGGATGACGAGAAGCTATATACCTGGTGGAGCTATCGCAATCGCGACTGGCGCGTCGCCAACCGCGGGCGGCGGCTGGACCACGTGTGGGTGTCGCACGACCTGGCCGGAGGCTTGCGGAGCAGCACGGTGCTGACGGCGGCGCGGGACTGGACGCAAACGTCGGACCATGTTCCCGTTTGCGTCGAGATGGAGGTTTAGCCAGACGCGCCGGCCAGCAGCGGACGCCTACTCCCTGCCCAGACCGACGGGGGCAAGGCGCCGGCGCAGCCATGCCGGCCAGCGTGGCGTAGAAGGCAGGGGCGTAGAAGGCGGCGCCGGGGCGGCCTCCGGCAGCGCCACCCGCAGTGCCGCCGCGGCGGCCCGGCCAAGGCCGGCCAGCACGGGATCAGCCGGCGCCGCATCCGCCGCCTCCAGCGCGGCGCCGAGCCAGCGCCGGGCCTCCGCCGGGTCGGCGCAGCCGTTCAGGACGTGTATGCCCAGCGCGAGCAGCCGCCTGACGTCCAGCACGGCATCCGCGCCGGGGGTTGCCGCCGCAGCGCCGCGCAGCGCCGCCGCATGGGCATGGTCCCCGGCATTGACCAGCTCGATGAACAGCAGCACGCGCCAGCGTGCGGCGTGCCCGCCCTCCACGGCCAGGTCCCCGTTCAGCATGGCGTCCAGCCGGGCCAACGCGGCAGCCTGATCGGTGCGGGCGGTCAACACCATCGCGTGCTCCATCGCCTGCAGCTCGAACCCGTCGGACTCCGCGTCCGTGGTGCCGAAGCCCGCCAGCACCCGGCGCACCGCGCCCAGCCAGGCCGCGGCGGCGTCGAACAGCGCCGCAGCACGCGGCCCGTCCTCCCGGTGCAGCATGGCCACCATGCCCAGGGCGAACAGCACGCCGCCGACGTTCATCGGATGGCAGCGCGCGAACTCGGTGAAGGATGCACCAGGCGCGCAGGCGGGCCGGCAGGCGCCGGGCTGCAGCAGGTCCACGCCGCGCCGGGCATAGGCGGCGGCGACGCGGGGCGTCAGCGTCTCGGCCTCGGCCCACTGGCCGAAGGCCGCATGTTCGCGCAGCAGACGATACAGCATCCCGCACTCCAGCGCGCTGCCCGTTGGTGCGCCGGCCAGGCGGCCGCGCAGGTAACGGACATAGGCCGCCCGGTCGGTCCGCCCCTCCGGTGCCCAAGCAAACGGCTGCCGTCCGGCGAAGATGGTCAGCCCGGTCGGGGTTTCACGGACGTGGTGATGCCGGAAGCCGTGCGCCTCCACCAGCCGGCGCAGCCCGGCGGCCGTCAGCAGCACCAGATGGTAGCCCGGGCACAGCACCTGCATCAGCGCCCCGCGCGAGGTGTCCGGATGCACGGCGGCGGCGTTGGGCGTGCTGAGCACCAGCACGCCCTCCGGCGTCAGCGACGCCGCCAGCGCCCGCATGAAGATGTGGGGATCGGCCACGTGCTCCACCACCTCGGACGCCACCAGCAGGTCGGCAGGCGGAGCCGGCAGGGGGTCGTCCTCGGTGAAGTACCTGGTTTCGATGGGCAGCCCGAGCAGGGAACCGCCCGCAGCAGCCAGGGCGGACGGGTCCACGCCGCGCACCTCCCAGCCGAACTCCCGCCGCCCGAAGTCCAGGGCGAAGCCGAACGAGCAGCCGATCTCGGCGTAGCGGCGCACCCGGGTGCGGTCCAGGGTGAACAGCGGGTCCACGACCGTGTCTATGGCGGCCAGTTGCTCGACGTAATACTGGACGGTCTCATCCAACGGGCCGTCGCTCTCGTAGGAGGGCGGCAGGGCGCCGGGGATGAACACGGTCCCGCAGGCGGCGCAGCGGAGGAAACGGATCAAGGAGGGTCCGGCCGCAACCTCAACAGCAGCGTCGTGCCCGGCCTCAAGCGCGCAGACAGGGCAGCAGGCGTGCTGCGTGCCCGCAGGCCAAACCGGCGTCACCTTCTCCCTCTCCCTCCGGAAGAGGGTTGGGGTGAGGGAAACGCCATGCACGGACGCCGGCCGGCTTGCGCATTGACAACCCCGGCAAGAACCACGCCTGGTCCTTGCGGCCCTTCCCTCACCCCGGCCCTTTCCCGGAGGGAGAGGGAGAAGGGCGTATTACCCGGACGCTTCGCGCCCACGGAGTCAGCACGAGTTGCTCCACCCGGCGGGACCAGGCGATGGCGGGCCGGTCTGCCGCCCAGGTCATCGCCGCCGCCAACGGGAACAGCACCGCCAGCGTCGCCGCCAGGGCAGCAGCCGTTGCGCCGTCATAGCCCCAGGTCGGCGTCAGCCGCAGCACCAGCCACGACGCCAGCGAGCAGATCAGGATGATGTGCAGCAGATAGACCATGAACGACACCCGCCCCAGCGCCAGCACCGGCCGCCGCCGCAGCGCCCAGCCCAGCGGCGGCCAGGCCAGCGCCGCCAGCACCAGCAGCCCGGCGCCAATCCGGTGCGCCGCCAGCACCGGCTCGGTCAGCCAGCCCGACGCCAGCACAAAGCCCGGCCAGTACGGCGTTCCCAGCAGGTCATACGGCATCCCGCCCAGCACGACGCCGGCCGCGAAGGCCGCCGCCCCACCCCACCAGGCCAGGCGGCCCGGCGCCGTCACCCAGCGGCGCCCTTCCCACAACAAGGCGCCGAAGCCGAACCCGGCGCCGTTCGCCGCCCCGGCACCCGCCAGCCCCGACAGCAGCCCGGCGGTCACCGCAACCAGCACCGACGCCCGCACCCAGCCCGGCGCCCGGCCCAGCACGGCATGGAAGACGAAGATGCCGACCGATCCCCAGAACTCCACCGGCATGGTCCACAGCGCCGCATTCCACCAATGGGTGGCAGTGGCGAAGATGCCGAACAGCGATTGCTCCACCAGCGCCGGCAGGCTGTTGGCCTGCCAGGCCAGCCAGCCGAAGTGCATCGCCAGCCACCCCGACCCGTTCGCCGCCGCGGCCGGCGCGTTCCGCAGCCCGCCCGCCGTCACCACCGCCCAGATCAGCAAGGAGCTGCCCAGGATCGGGCCGGCCAGCCGCACCCAGCGCCGCAGCACCGAGGCCAGCAACCGCAGCGCCGGCCTGTCCCCGAGCGCGCCGGCCACCGACGCTTGCAGCACGAAGCCGCTGAGCACGAAGAATACCATGACAGCGCAATCGGGCGACCACAGCAGCACCAACGGGGTCTTGGACAGGCCGGTGGCTGCCGCGGCGGCGCCCTGCGCCGGGTTGCCGCTCAGCAGCGCCGGCTGGAAGGCAAAGGCGAAGTGGCAGAACGCCACCGCCAGCGCCGCCACGCCGCGCAGGCCGTCCAGGTGGGCGTAGCGCCCGCTAGAGGGAAGCTGCCTGCTCCCTCTCCCTCCGGGAGAGGGTTGGGGTGAGGGAAGCCACGCAGGAACATCTTGGCTCGATACGGCGACGATCCGCTCCTGACCGGCACGGCTTGCGCGGTCGGCCTTTCCCTCACCCCGACCCCCTCCCGGAGGGAGAGGGAGAAGGATGCCGCTTGCTTCGGTATGCGGAGGTCCTATGGAGGAAGCTTGGCTCAACGCAGCAGGTCCGTGACCAGCGCCCGCGGGTCCTGCACATCCTCAATGTTCAGCCTGGCATGGTCGGTATGCAGCAGGTTGCCGTCGGGGCCGATGGTCTCGCTGTAAACCGTCAGGGCGCCATCCCAATCCAGCCTCATGCCCAAAGGATAGGACGCGCGCGGCCTCGGCGTCGCCGGGGCGTCGGCGTCCGGTTCAGGCGCAGGCGCACGGTTGATTGGCTCGGACACGACGCGCTTCTCCGGCGGCGGCAGCACCAGCACCACGCGCTGGGGATCGTGATGCGCCAGTTGCGCCTCCAGCCAGGTCCAGTCCTCATCGCGCAGATACTCGGCCTGGCGGAAGCTGTCGGGGATGTGCGGCTCGTCGAAGGTGTAGCGGACCTCCACCTGCCAAGCGAGCTTCTCCGCCAGCAGCAGCTCCACCAGGCCGGGGATCTCCCGCAGGTTGGAGCGGTAGGCCATCATGTTGTAGCGGATGCGCGGCGGCGCCGGCCCGGCACGGCAGGCATCCAGCAGCTTGGCCCAGTTCTCCCCAAAGATGCGGAACCGCGCGCCCTTGCGCAGCCGCTCATAGACCTCGGGCTGCAGGCTTTCGACCGAGATGTTCAGATGGTGCATCCCGCTGCCGCCCAACTGTGCGAAGTAGGCATCCGGCATCCGCTTGGCGAGGTTGGTGGTATACATCAGCCGGTCCCGGTACTCCCGCGGCACCATGTCTATGAAGCGCAGCAGCTCCGGGTGGATCGTCGCCTCGTGCAGGCAGGATAGCCAGAAGTTGCCCTCGGTGACGTAGGGCAGCAGGCGCAGCGCGCCCTCGAAGGTTTCGTCCGACATGAACCGGGTGGTGCGCACGCCCTCGTAGTCGAAGGTGCAAAAGGGGCAGCGCAGGTTGCAGTTGTTGACGATGTCCATCGCAACGTGGCTGATCGGCTGGAACGCGGTGTTCAACAGCGGCGCCAGCGGCAGCAGGACCGGGGTGTCCTGGATGCGTATCTCCAGCCCCGCCGGGTCGGCGACGGGCTGGTCCAGCAGCACCCGGAAGGCGTAGCAGGCTTCGCCGACGCCCATCTTGGCAAGCGGGCTGCTCCAGTTACTGGCCTCGCCCCGGGCGATCACCCGGCCCTCGTGCAGGACTTCGTAGCGCAGGCGTTCCGCCGGGTCGGCCTCGTTCCAGGCCCAGCCGGCGAGGTGGTGCGGGCTGCGCTCGTCTATATAGCCGACGATGCGGAACGGGATGACCTCCGGCCGGCGGGCGGTGAGCGCCGGGGCATGTTCCAGGGCGGCGCCCCCGGCGGGGCGGACCAGCACGCGGTCACGCTGGGCGGGGTCGAGCGGCGGGTCGAACAGGACCAAAAAGCCGTGGGCGCCGACGCCGATGGCGTCTAGCATCTCGCCGGGCTGGTCGGCGGCGCCGCGGGCCAGGACGCGCTCGCCGACGTCGCCGGTCAGCACGACCTCATACGGGATGATCGCCGCGGGGTCGTTGCCGTCGCGCAGCCAGCCGCGGACGTGGTGGGTGCTGCGCTCGTCCAGGTAGCCCTGGTGCAGGGGGGCGGGCGGCGGCTCGGGCTGGGCGGCAGGCGGCGGCACGGGGTCGGGCTGGCGGGGGGCGAACCAGCGGCTCAGGGTGGCGAGCATCGGGGTCTCCGGGAGTTCACCTGGCTGTAGCAGACATGACGCGGACGTGGGTATGCAAACTGGGAGGGCGGGGCTGCCGCGCATGGGACGCCACTGGTGCGGCCTGGACGCCGGGCGGCATCAGCGGGCTTCCGCGCCTATGCGGCAACCAGGTCGGCACGGCCGGGATCAACCTCGCACCGCAGCGTATTACCGTCCCGCTCCAGCAGATGCAGCTTGAGCAACGCGGCGACATCGGCGTGAACTGCCGCATAATCCCGGCCAAGCGCCAGGGCAAGCGCCCGGGTGCTGGCGACCTCGCCGCTCCCGGCGACATGCTCGAGGATCTCGATCCGGTTGGGCGTAAGGGACCGGAAAAACGCATCCCATGTTTCGAAGGTCACGATCCGCTTGGGGACAGTGGCTTCGCTACGTGCTGCAGCCGCCAGTGCCGCCTGGCAGTTTTCGACGATCTCGGCGTCAATCTGCGCAAGGTCGGCGCCGATCCGGAAGATGATCTTGCCTGATGCGTTCACTCCCTTCTCTCCTTCGCTATAAGGTCGTGGAAATCCGCCAGGAGCTTTACCAGGCCGGTAAACTGGTACGGCGTCTCAACGCCATGCAGGTGCATGTGGTCGCCCTTGCCCCTCTCATTGTCGAAGCCGATGACCCGGACACCCCCGACGATATAGACCAGCCAATACTTGAAGCTGTGCGACCCCGGAGAAACAGCGGTTGGCACAAGCCAAATGATGACTTCTCGAATGGCCCCGTCATCAAACACCACCTTGTCGGACTGGATCAACGCCGCCTTCACGGCATCATCCTATTCAACTGGAACTATGTTGTCGGGCACATATGTTTCTGGACCCATATAGCGGCATCACACACCAAATCCGCCTGAAGTCTGCCAGGTCACCGTTTGCGGAACCGTCCGAACCAAGCGATCTGGCACGCGACCTCGGCCGCGAAGTGCGATGGGCGGTAAACCGCCGAGCTGTGCGTCACGCCGGGCCCGCGCACCAGCGCCGTTTCCACCCCAGCCAGCTTCAGCGCCGTAAAGGCCTGCAGCGCCTCGCTCGCCGGGGTGCGGCTGTCGGCCTCGCCGGCCATCACCATCGTGGGCGTCGTCGCGCGCGGCAAGTGGGCCAGCGGCGAGCGGTCGCGATACTTGCCCGGTGCCTCCCACGGCAGGTCGCCACCCATCCAGGTGCGTCCGACGGACGGCCCGATGTCGGCGGTCAGCACCCAGCTTTCCCAGGCGACCACGGGCTTGATGGACACCGCGGCGCGGAACCGCCCGGTGTGGGCAACGGTCCAGAGCGTGAGCGTGCCGCCACCGCTGACCCCGCCGACGAACAGGTTGTCCTGGTCCACCTCCGGCCGCCGCACCACGGCGTCCAGCACGTCCATCAGGTCGTCCCAGTCCGGCCCGGGGTAGCGGTCGTGCAGCGCCTGCAGGAACGCCTCGCCATAGCCGGTCGAGCCGCGCGGGTTCACCGCCAGCACGGCATAGCCCGCCGCGGCCAGCATCTGGTGCTTGATCGAGAAACGGTCGCCGAAGCTGGCGAAGGGGCCGCCGTGGATCTCAAGCGCCAGCGGCACCGGGCCGTCCGCGGCCGCACGCGGGAGCATCAGCCAGGCTTGCACCCGGTGGCCGTCGCGGGCGGTGGTCCAGAACGCCTCGGTGGAGGCAAAGCCGCCGACCTCGCCGGCCAGCCCGGTGTTCAGCGCCGTCAGCGTCGCTGCCGATCCGTCCGGCGACACGACGGCGACCTCCGACGGGACGGTCGCGGCGGTATGCACGTAGGCGAGCGTGCCGTCCCGCGCGGCGGAGAAGCCGCCGCCGGCATAAGGCATCTCGATCCCTGGGCCTCCCATGTCGCGCACGAGCCGCGTCAGGCGCCCGTCGCCTTCGATGCGGGCCAGCACCCGGCCGCCTTCCTCGTCGAAGCTTGCGAACAGCGTGGCGCCGTCGCCGTGCCAGGCCAGGTCCTCGATGCTGCGGTCCAGGCCGGGCAGCAGCTCGCGCAATCCGCTGCCGTCCAGGTTCATCACGAAGGGGATGCGCCGCTCCGCGCTGCGGTTCAGCGGGGCGACGCCGGTGAAGGCGATCCGGACGCCGTCCGGGCAGACGGCGATGGCGCCTTGCTGGCCCGGCCGGTCCGTCAGCCGCCGCACCGTGCCCCCAGATACGGGGATGGCGTAGATGTCGCGCTCGTCCTGGGCGCGGTCCCAGTCCGGGCGGCGCGTGGCGGCCAGCAGCAGCTCGGACCCATCTACCATCCAGGCCAGCCCGGAAGGGCGCATGAAGCCGCTGGACCATACGCCCTCGGTCAACTGACGCGCCGGGGCGCTGCCGTCCGCCGGGGCGAGCATGACCTGGAAGCCGCCCTCGGCCAGGTCGCCCACTGTGTCGTGCCGCCACATCAGCCGTTCGGTAACGGCGAACGGCGGCGCCCACTCCGCGCCTTCGGGTTGGAGGGGCATGTCCAGCCAGCCCGGCGGTGCGTCGTCCACGTGCGCCTGCCAGGCAAGCTGCTGCCCGTCCGGCGACCAGGCGGGTTCGCGCAGGGTCGCCGGCCCCTCGGCCAGGATGGTTGAGCATCCGGCGTTGTCCGCGACGACCACGGCCATGCGCTCGCCGGAGCGGCGCAGGTAGGCCAAGCGCGTGCCGTCCGGCGACCAGCGCGGCTGGGAGGCGCCGGTGCTGTCCGGCAACTCGCGCCACGTGGTGCGGTCGTTGGACAGCATGAGGACAGCGATGCGGCGGTCAGTCGCGGGGTCGCGCCGGGTGAGCACGAAGCAGAGCCGCGCCGCGTCCGGCGATACCTGTGCGTCCGCGGCGTGGCGGAAGGCGAAGGTGTGGGCGCCGGGCGCTAGGCGGGTGGGCATGTAGGCATCTCCGTAAGTCGCGGGTGGGATGGCGGGGGTGGATTTGTGACGGGGGCCGGTGCGGCCTGGCCGACGGTTCCGGCTGGCAGGGCCGCTCCGCCCCCTCTCCCTCCGAGAGAGGGTTGGGGTGAGGGAGGCAGCAAGCCGAAATGTGGTCCATCCGAGACTCTTATCAGTGCGGCGATACGCAATGTCGCGCTGGTTGTGTGCG
>JAABUW010002099.1_pt1 | contig 31185 bp, 42 predicted proteins | sample 5560081 | NCBI WGS metagenome assembly JAABUW01 (sample SAMN10711882, study PRJNA513363) | rock metagenome | isolation source: Antarctica rocks | place: Antarctica: Victoria Land, Knobhead sud | reverse complement strand
ACCGATTTCGTATCAAGTCCTAGCTAACCACAGACTAGAAATCCTCATCCTTCGCCTCCGCGAAACCCACCCTTCCCTCACCGCAACACAAACCAACATCGCCCACCTCGTCCGCCTAAACTTCACACCATTAGCTCTCACAAACTACCTCTCCGCCCGGACAGAAGTAATCACAACCCGCGCGCGCCAAATCATGTTCTCAGGCGACCTTCGCCACCACATCTTCCAACTCTCCTACGTCTACTTCGCCCTAATCAAAAACACCGTCTCAACATTCCAGAAATGCTTCCCGCCAATCATGATGTCCGCCTGCGTCAAATGGGCAAAGGAAAGACTCAACGACTTCAACGACTTGTTGGCCAAGCAATTGAGCAGTGTGAGACAGGGTAGCGAGACGTGGAGGGACTGTGTGGGGAGGGCGAGGGAGCATGCGGGGATGATGGCGGAGGTGGGGTTGGACTTTCGTGATCTTGTTGGTTTGGGCATGGGCGAGGGGACTTTGACGGAGGCGAGGGGTGAGAATGAGTGGGTTGGGCAGACGTTGGAAGGTGGTGCTTGAGTAGCGTTGGACTTACAGCCTTTGCTGAGACAATTTTGTATATTGGAAATCACCTGCTACTTGTTGCTCTTGAATCGACTGCGAACCTGAAGTTGCTTCATACCCTCCTCCATATGCTGAAAATCGCCTTGAGGTAGATGGTCCCAGAAATCCACATAGCAAGCCAGCGTGCCTCCCTGGCTTCAAAGCTTCCACTGCGCGACCCTGTCGGTGAATGCTACCTTGAGGAAATTTGTATACTCGAGAGTTTCCATGTGCGGCAAATGCTGCGAGTTGATTTACCAACCAGTTGGCTATAGGACATCCACCAGTACGCACAAAAGTATACCAGGATTTAGTAGTACGTTCAACCACAGTTCACGCTCGATGTTTGTATCATTTTGTCAATTTCGATTATTGCTTCACTGTGCTAGAAACACAACTGCTATACCCATGTGCTTATGCACGACGGCATACACGATCTGGGAAGCTTTCGCCTCGACCAGTGGTAGCCCCCTATCCTTCTAGATAGCACACTGCTATGTACATAAGGGCATACACAGCCCGGGAGGCTTTCGCCTCGACCGGGGGTAACCTCCCATCGTTCAAAATAGCACACTGCTATTCACACAAGGGCATACGCAGCCCGGGAGGCTTTCGCCTCTACCGGGGGTAACCTCCCATCGCGAAAGAAAAACTCGCTATAGCCCAAAGCAACGCAACCCGGGAGCGGTTCGCTTCAACCGAGGGTATCATCCCATTCAAAACTCCGTTTCATAAGACATGACAAAGAAACTCGTAAACCCTCATGAGAACCTCTTCACGAACCGCCAGAACGCCCGAGAAAGTGCCTGCTCTTGTAGTATCGTGTTCCGTCTACTCGAAGACTATCCTGGGCTCAAAATCATCCGTGAACCCTCCATTGATCAACTCTGCGACCAGTCGCCGCCTTTGTATGACCATGTCCGTCGGGAGAACGGCCATTGGGTCGACCCCCAAGCTGATCATTTTTGCGCTCGTGATCACGAACACACCGCAATCACTTCCATTATTCTGACGAGGACCTTTGCCTCTCCCAGGAAATTTCAGATCCTCAATGACCTTCCATTCATGGTCCTCGTAGCCACTTCCCAGCTCGCTCTTCAACCATTTCTTGACGACGTCGATACGTCCCATGACGTGCATATTCAAGCTGTCAAAGTACTCAATTGTCTTTCGCGTTCCCGAGACGACAAAGAGTGTCCAATGCAAGCTCTCGCAAATTGGAATGAATATCCACTCGGCCTTTAAAAGATCCTTGCCTCCAATTTTCGCCTTGCTAGCCCAGCGCTTGACCCTCTCTGGTCCATGTTGTTTGAGATTGTCGTAGAAGAAATTGTTGAACGCGTGCATTCTAGGCGTCTCTCCACGTTTGTGTCCAGCGATCTTGTTTCCTCGGTCAACTATAGCCAGCAAATATGCCTCGATGATTGCGTCGTTTAGGTAGCCTCGTTGATCATCCTCTGTACCGGGCTGTGGCAGTACGAAGCCGATATCGCGACGTAAGATTTCGGTGCCTTTCATGGTGCGAGCAACCGGCTTGCTCGGCACTTGTGCTAATGCAGCTGTTACACTGTTCTCCCATTTTCCTGTGAGAGGCTGAATGACCTTCTCAACGGGCATGCGACGGGCGTACTTCTTGCGCTCCTCTTCTTCCTCCGCCTGTTTGCGGGCCCTCTCATCGGCCTCTGCCTTTGCTCTGCGAGCCTCCTCTTCGGCTTCTGCTTTCTCTTTGCGAGCCTTCACTTCAGCTGCAATAGCTTCCTGTTCGAGACGGCGCTTCTCTATGAGCCTCTGTTTCTCTTGGGTGCGGCGTGAGGTTCGTCGGCCCGATACCGTAAGGCTGTCGAACGCTTCGGAAAGCTTACCAGGAGGTGTCGTTGGGTTAGAGGCTCCAATTCTCGTTGGTGTCGCGGCCACTTGGCTACTAAGCCTAGACTCTGTGATAGAGTTGTGGCATGAATCATGGTCGTCACTGGACTGCGAAGCGGGAGACCTTGAACGGTCATCTCTAGCAGATAGCATCTGTCCATTGGTCTCATTTCTCGTGCGCAAATTTTGGCTTGATTCACTGCCGTCATTCGACTGTAAATCGGGCCTTCCCGGTTGGTCGTAGTCTGCAACGGGACTCAGACCGATGTTTGGATCGCAGACTTTTGCCGTGGCATTGAGAATCATTCCAGGCGTGGAGCACATCAGCTGATCCGCAATCATAGCATCTTGTTCCTGCTGTGTTGGGCTCATTTGGAGTATGTCCAGACTCGACGCTGAACTCAAGATGCTGTTCTCATCTCGGGATGATATGGGGCTGGGATACGATATAGTTTCGTTCTTGATAAATCTCTTTGTCGCTGAGACTGGGTTTTCAGAAAATCTAGCGCTCTTTGATGTTTTCATCTGCCTTTCGTTGGCGCCATTGTAGATTTCTCTCAGTGGAGACGCCTGCTTCTTCATCTTCACGCTCGACACAAGTTGGTGAATCCATCCCTTGCTTGGCGGGGTACGTGCCGGCTTTGTCTTCGTCAAACATCCGGATTTTGCTATCGAACTCTTCAAATGTGTGGGGAATCGCCTCTGTATTATCGAGGTAGGTGATGAGGGGAGCGCCAAATCGATCGATGCGTCCGGAGATGTTAGCATAGGACTCGCGAAAGATGTACTCGCTTCTCCTTGTGTTACCGAGGTAGGCGGGGAAGGTTGTGTTGACCACATCGATCGTCTTGTGGAATTCACTGTTGCGCTCTTCAAAGATGCAGCTGCTTCTTCCTGTGCGATCCAGACAGCCGATGAACGCCGTGTCGATTCGACTGATCTGTCGCTGGACGGTAGCGTTAAGATGGCTTCTTCTTGTTTTGCCGGGACTAGTGATAGGGGTCGCATTGTTTCGACCACTTCAGTGGCTACTTGCCCCGCGTGTTCGTTCGTCCTGCGGAACATCTCGCGTATGCCTTGCAATTCTTGAACGGAGGCGTGAGTATATTTGGGAGGACTGGGACGGTCGTATAGCAAGGACCCCGTACCGTCGTTGGGCCCATTCGCCAAAGAGGCGTCGTCATCGATGGGCTCGTCCTTTGAAGATATGGAAATGTCAAGGTGGGATTCTCGCATTATCGTGTCGACTATGGGTTCGGAAACCGGCGATTCGGCAACATCAACAGTGACGGTCGGCGTAGAATTGAGAGGAGTAACTGGCATGGTCCTCGGGGACATGGCTGGAGAGACAGGAAATTTGCCAGGAACGTGAAATGGAGAGGAGGCTGCAGGCCTGAACTTTGGAGGCGTGATTGGTGTGGTAGAACAGTGACCAGACGAGGCACATTGAATCTGTCGAAATATGCGTGGGAAGCTGCGGCGAGGCCATAGTAGACGACGTACAGGGGCTGGAGCAGGATGCTCTTGTGTGAATGATACAAGTCGGCGCTTTGCCGGAGCAACTGCAACAGCGGCCATAATAGTAGCGGCATAGACTGTCTGTAGTAATGCGCAGGTGAAATGTACGGCGTCGAGGACCCGATAGGAGCCCCAGCGCATCCATGAGGGCGCATTCTCATGTTGTAGTCGTTCGGGGTGGTGGCAGTGGATTGTAGGCGGTTGCTGGTTGGTAGTGTTGCCATTAAAGGCTGGACGATTAGCTTGCTCGGCTGGTTGAGAATATCCATCATTCGAGAACGCACTGAAATCGCGCTTAGGAGATCGGTTTGATGGGATGACGATTGCAGGACCAGTATACTCGAAACTCATCTCATCATAACTGGTATCGTGGATGCTTCCGTCCATGGCGGGCAGTGACTGTATCCGCTCCGCTGCGCAAGGCAGGTTCGATGATGATTTCTCAGAAGAAAGATCGCCAAATGACGAAAGGCGCGCGGTGGTCAAGTATGGAAGTTGCGATGCTTCAACCGTGGTGGATGGTTTGTAGAGGAAGGAAATCTTGAGGTTGAGAAAACAAAGAATCTGTAGTGAACGTTCGCAGGTGACTCATTGTCTAACCCTTGCCGGTGGAAACAAAAGTGGGTCCTGTGAACATGGTAACGAGCAGTTTAGAGGGTGAAAAGGCTCGATGATACACACTGCATGAGCATTGGCGCCTTGGCGGAAAGACGCAACCCGGGACTATCCGCTGAGCCTCATCTGGACTGTTCTTGTTTACTATGATCAGGGATAGTATACGAACCACGACTTTAAGAGCCACAATGACCGTCTTGTATCTATAGCTCAAACCAAAAAGAGTATTTTATTAAAGATTGGCTCCATGCGTAAGACTACAGGCAGTCGCTTACTCAATAGAAAACTTCAATAATTGTACAAGCAAGGTTGTCCTTACTATCGACTGCCATTTCTATGGCATTTAGCTCAGTGTCACTACGGATTATCGAGCTTTTCTATCCTTTACTTTTACTCATTGGCTCCCCATCAGACGGAAGACCTTTCACCACGGACGATTCTTCACAAAGAAGCCTTGGCAGGACCATGCATCTCCGCGAGTCTCTCCTCACTCTCCTCCACCCTTTTCTTCCACATCTCGTATCTTTCGGCAGAGTATTCCTTGATCCCCTGTCGCCCATGGATAGCTATATGTTCAGCGAGATCAATTCCGTCTTTCATGGCAGTGTTACCACCCTCACCACCGAGAATCGGCATCGCATGGACTGCATCGCCCACCAATAGGACTCCTCGGTCTGCAAGGTCCTGTATGCCTTGCTTATCGCCTAGCGTACTCCGCATCAACCAATGTAAAACCCTATCCTTGCGAACTCTACCCGCATTAAATATCTCGGCAAACGCTCGTCCTAATTCTTTTAATTCTCCCAATTCTACATAGAAAGCTTCAGGAATGTACGTTGCACCTGAAACCGGCCTCTCGGATTTATATAGCGAATCTTTGTGACGTGCAGGACGTGAGTAGGTATAACCAACGTCGACGCCCTCAGCAGAAAGGTTATTCACAGATAATTGAAGAGACACATCGTCGCTTCGCGACTGGATGATCGTATAGCCCTGCATCTGTGGTTCGATTGTGTTTTGATATTCATCCAGTGACATCTTTCGATTACCGTTGAATACGACGTAGGGTAGCACCTTGAGTGATATATTCGGCGCCAAAGATTTGCGTACTTGAGAGTGGACGCCGTCGGCTCCAATAAGGATCTTGCTTTCGATAGGTGCTTCTCGTAGCATGTGTATCATGATCTTCTCGGAACATATCTCAATATCCTTGACGGTATGTTCCCATCTAATGTCTTGACCCTCGCTAAGAAGTCGCTCCAATCTCCCACGGTGGCAGCGAAAGGTCCCGGAAGGTCTATTCATGCAGGTGAGCATAGAGTCCCCTGACATTGCTCCGCTGCCACCTCGGTGAGCATCGACTGATAAAGTCTCGCGAAAAGTAGATTCATCCATTTGTAACGCTGCAAGGAGGGGCCTGTAAGCCCATGGATGGAGTGTGATGCCATAATTAGAACGCGGCGAAGAGCCAACTCTCTCAATTATCAAAGTAGGGATGTTATACTTCTTGAGGCACCGTCCCAAGGTCAGACCTGCGATACCAGCTCCTGCGATAGTTACAGGAGGACATGACATTGTCCGAGGGTCGGTGTCAAAAGTCGTGGCCGACTTGATCGCCCAATTCCAGGGAAAAGTCGGCCACGACTTTTGACACCGACCCTCGGTCACTCGTTCTTGGAGTCCTGGTGGACTTCGATTCCAGGAGTGGATTAGCTTCCGTTTTAGCGTGATAGAATAGGGAGAAACTAGCGCGATGGTTTGCAACTTTCTGCCACGTAGCTGATGAGATCAATGGAACGACTACTCTTACAAGCAAGCTGCCGTTGGCACCTAAGCTGCATGACGGGTGTGTACTCGACGCACGCTATAATGATATTGGATGCCAGCATGCTTCGGCGGCATGGGTACTGGTGCAGCCTTGCCTCGGGAGGCAGCGCTTCTATGTTTGTGAAAAGAAGCTGCGCTGAACTACATACTAATACTAGCATTTCTGCGCTCTGCCAGTCCTGAGCATTGCACTCCAATCTCCACCTGAGGAGTCAGTTTTGATGTAGCTATAACATTTGGAGAGAGCACTATCATCAGATTCAAAGGAATCTACACTGGTCATCAATATAATCTGGCCCTTGCTTTTGAAATCTTGCCGATGATACAAAGGTGGTGGTGATCAAATTTTTGAACAGTGATTTAATTTAGATTCCACTGGAACCATTGGATGACCCTCATGACGAGGTTTCCCAACTGTCTGCGGATGTGAAGAGTTTGAGTGAGCTGCTGGCTCAGGTCTCAGGATGGATTGGCGGGCTACCTACATTCCAAGACCACAAGTATATCTCCTAACATTCAAATACATGATTTCGTCTGACAGTGGCTGGGTCCATGGACAACACCAGTTGTCCAAGATTTAGATTTGTACAAGCTGATTTAGATCAGCAAATTAAGGCATTTTCCCTTCTATTCTTCAAGCATGAGGCCTAAACACAGTCTTTTATCCAAGCCATGCAAACAGATCAGACCGGTGCACATTCCTATAGTCAGAATTTCACCTGATCTATCCAAGGTCTGTGACTCGCTACAACATATGAACTTTCCGAAAGAGCACTTGCCCTGTTGAAAGATGGGCCTGAAGTCGATTTCAAAGACTTTAATGGTCACACCCCGTTGCACCGAGCAGCCATGGAGGGACATGAAAATTTCCTGTCGCAGCTCTTGAAGCACAGAGCTGACATTGAGGCACAATACTACCAGCAGCGTAGGACGCCTTCGCATCACGCTTACCTCCATGGGCATCAACGGGCATCACAAGGTTTGATACATACAGGAGCACTCGTTGTATCCTCAGATCACCGAGCAAGTCACGATCTGCACGTGGCAGCCTTAGATGTGCATCCGGAGGCGCCGTGGTACGAACATCAATGCAAGAGCCGCGTATGGAGCTATAGCTCTGTACCGCACTGCAGAGACTGGGTGTTTGAGGTGTGCCGAATATCCATAACAAGTGTGCTGAAAGTGGACATTAAGAATGACAACTACCCAAGCGCTTTGGCGTAGAGCAGCGGATATTGGACATTTGGGCGTCACCAACTTTTTACTGCTGCACGGAGTAGACTTCAAGATCAAGGATTGATCTGGGTAGAACCCGTATTACCAAGCTGCTGAAGGTGGTCATGGGGATGTGGCGAATTTGCTTTCGCCTTCGAACGGTAGTTCAGGAGGATGCCCATCTATTACTACGACGAGTGTCACAACTCCATCAAAAGTCGAGTTTCCCATGTTCCTATTCAAGTCGAATGTAAGATTATCCCACGATTATTCTGTAATCGGAGAACCCGCTACGTTCCCATTCAGCGAATTATCAACGCTTGCATCGTCAACATCATCAAGATCATATCCATACAATCATAACCAATAATGCCATCTCATCCGTAAATCATGAAGTATTCCTTCAGCCCTGAATCGCCCTCGTCACCTAGATGCGTACGGCTTATTCATAGCTGCGATCTCTCTCGCAATAGCGGCCCACTCCATCTCTCGCTTCACAGGCTCCCCCCTCTTTTGTTGGCAAACCTCATCCCATTTGAGTAATTCGTAAGCAAAACGTAAATGTGGCTGAATGATCACGTTCAGCCGGCGTGCCCGTACATAGCAGTATGCTCGTGGAAAGGAAAGTCCATGAGAAGACATGACTTCTGCAATGCAAATAGTCGCGGAACGGGAGACCCCTACGCGGCAATGCACAAGCGTTGCTGATCCATCAGCTTTGCCTTGGCCTAGGGTACCAGGTCAGTTTTGTAACGTAGACAGGTGGGAAATAGCAGCTTACCAATGAATTCGAGACACCGCTCGAATTCCTTCATCAATGGATCCACACCATTGTCTTGGACACGATCCACAAAGAGCAGATCCTTTGCACCCCAGCTGTCCACTTGGGCTCTAGTCCAATTCGCAGGCTCCCCAACGCTCAACAGCCTCTTAATTCCCATAGCTTTCAGCAAATCAGGGTTGTTCGCATGTGCTAGATTTCCAAGATACATGTAGGGTAATATACGACTTGGTAAGCTTCCGTCAATGCGCGAGATCCATGTGGGCTCCATTTGTGTTGGTCGGACCTTTGATGTAAAGGATAGAGAGGGCACCAGGCGAGGCTGCAAAGAGGCAAGCAAAGCAACGTCCGAAGGATAAGCGAAAAAATTACGTTTCTTTTCACAGTGAAGGCGTAACCACGCTTCGTGTGCTGGAATCTGTTCAGCGTACATGTAGTATGCAAGAGCTAGGAGCGTGCTTTCCGTATAGCCGTCGGTGCAGTGTATCAAAACTTTGCGTGGCCGAGGATTCAGAAGCTTCATTGATAAATCCCCATCAGAATCATATTCCTCATCTTCACTGGCTCCAGCGGTTATCCTTGGGTCCGCGAGTCTTTGAATCCATTCACACATTACTTTCAATGGTTCAAAGCCTGACTTAATGTTTGTCTGAGGCATGATGCTCCCAGAGGACGGGAATTCGAGATGCTGAGGTGCCGAATAGCTCCGCTCGCCAATGCGCTTGAGCGTTCGAGTGTCCGGGGGTTGTGCTAGGTCGTTGGCCTCAACAAAGATGTCAAACATCTCATCATCCTCTGATGGTGGGCAGAATAGCGAGTCTGGTGTTGGCCCAAGCCACACATTGTCTGCTATCTCAGATGCTTTGGACATATTGCTCATCTCTTGCCGCTCCCATTGAACTGCGGCTGTTAGCATACAGGACTTCTGTATTTTTGCTGGAACTCACAGAAGTCCATCATGTTGCCAGTTGCATGCCCTTGGGAGTCAATAGCAACCAGTTCAGGATGTTGTGTTTCGATTTCCATGAAAGGGCCTGCAAGCTGTGTCAGAAATCATTGTTAAACATAAATAGACATGTGAAACAAACTTGATAAGACGAATGTACTGAATACCGGGGCGTCATCGTCACCGTTGCTGTTCTTAACTCGACAATTTTTTTGGGCCATTGCAAGTCTCTCAGCTACTGTCCGTGCTTCCCCGTCTTTGGCTATTTCATCCGCATATACCACGATATCCGATACCATAGCCATCTTCGCAGTCTGTATCTGAAAATTCCGTACGGAGAAGCCATCTCTTGGATCAACATCCAAAAACCTAGCATTTTGACCTCTATCAGCCTCCAAAATTTCATCCTCGCTGATAGCTTCTTTCAGTCTGGCTCTGGTGAGGTCACCTCCCACTTTTACTATAGTGATGCCGCGAAAGCATTTTGGTGTGTTTCGAAGTGCTTTTCGACGTGCGATAAAGAATTGTAGCTGGACATGATTTTCTGCATGCAATCCATGGAGCCATGGGAAGGCAAATTTGGGCTCGGGGAACAGCTGGCCTGCTAGCTCGTTGGTCGCGGCAGCTAATGTGGAAGCATCGATGGAGTGGATTGGAGGCGTCTCAGAAATTCTCGGGAAAGTATTGGCGGGATAAAGCCGCGAGAAGGCCTGAAGACCTGTGTGTTTGGACGGTGGAGATGCAGGCGGGGTAGGAGTCTGTTGTGATACTCCGGGTATAGGGCCCGGAGGGCAGTAGGCAAGGTGCTTGTTGGGTATTGGGGCAGAGCTAGGCCTCGTGGTGTCAATACTTGGAGAAGGCGGAGGTGTCAGAGACGTCCTGGATACTGGTTGGTGGATGACGAGTGTAGACATCCTAGGCTCTGCATCGGCGGTGATGAAATGCGCCCCTACAGCTTCCGTCGACTTTGGTGCGACCGGGCCCTCGGATTCAGACGTTCAAGTCCATGCAATCGAGCTATTTCTGTGAGCGCATCAAGCTGTCTTCCCTATCGAAGAGGATGGTGCAGGCTCAGCAGTGGCAACAGCCCCTGGTGGAAGATAGTCGTGGCTAGAAGGATAAGGGTCTCGTGGCTGAGGGCAGATATCTAGGAGAAAGAGGCCTCGATGGAAACTGTTTGGAGACGAGTAGTCTATTTGAGATTATGACTGTGAAATAACAATGGGAGTGTTGAAGCTCGATGGTGATCGTGATTAGGTCAAGAGGGAATGAGAACGCAACGCCAATCAATCAACGATTCGTCTTAAAGTGAGAAACGATATAGGTGGTCCTTTAGGCTAACCAAATTGGAGATCAGAGAACAGTTTTAATGATGAGACAGAAGATTAAGAGATGGTAATTGACGGAAGCAGAGGTGGTGGAAGATAAGTTCGCATGTATCACAAAACGCTCCGGGCACTGACAACGAACCCCGCCCATGCGGGGCGGCGGACGCTAAACTTGGCGCTTTGATAGTCCAAATTAAGCATGTCTGGTTCCCTAGTGGCCCTAGAGGTATCAGAAAGGAAACAACAGATCAGGGTTCGAAGACACTTACCCTCGTCGACAATGAGGCCAGCTCAGTCATCAAACAGCCTTGGCGCTGTCATTGCAGACCAAAGTCCTTAGCATAGGAGCAGCGAAGTACATACTTAGGCAACGCTTTGGGGGCGAGTACTTGGTACATGCGCAGCAGCTCATCGAACATCTAGGATCCCTGCCAGTTTGGCGGTCACTGCAGGCTATATGTCAGAATTGCTCGAATCAGAGCTCGCTCTCTGCACTCTGCCGATGCCTCATCGATCGATCTAAAGAGGACCTCCGTCCGAGCCCGGGCGCTCATTATGATTGAAAATGAGCTTTCAGAAGTGTCAAGTCAGACCCTAGGTGTTGGTCTTGCGCATACTTTTGTCCTCTTTAACGCAACGCCTTTTTTCTCAATTCGTCGGCAAGGCGCTCGAGGTAAAACCTACCAAAACCAGGAGGCAGCTTGTCGAACGATTCAGCGATCTTGGCAATATCTTTTCTGCCCTTCTCATACGCTTGAAGATCACGATTTCCATACACATCTCGTCCAGGGGCATAGCCGTGTTCGAGATTTCGAAAGAACACGTTGACCGAGATGCTGACATCGTCCGTGGGCGAAGCAGTATGAAGCCACAGTGGAGGTATAAAGAGAATGTCGCCCGGTTCAAGAAAGGCTTCCTGTGGGTGTGCTAAGACCAGAGCAGGATCCCTCGCGGTACCGACATCAAAGCAATTGATTGAAGAGCTGGAAGTGCCTGGAGGAACAGAGAATAGCGAGATGTCAGATGGCGGATATAAGATAAGCCGCTTAGTGCCTGTTATTTGACACAGCACATTCGCCATTACATCGTAGTGCAGCCACATAGTGACTGGCCCTGATATTCTCAGGACCGAGCTGTGCATGTTTCTCTTGACCGTGTCATACTCCGAGGGTAGCTCAAACTCAGGCCCAAGCTCTGGAAAGTCGGCCCAGAAATCGGCGGGTTTGCCGGATGGATCTATTGATGCGATTGATCTTAGGTACTGGTACTGTCTTGAACCTCCACTAATTTCATCAATGAATGTATTGAAGGGCTTTTGGACGTAATTAAAGTTCTTTTCTTGGAAGTTCATGTGTGTATCAAGCGCTTCGTGTACGACCACCTGTAATATATTAGTTTGGTGATCATAGAATAAGTTCGGAAAGGCTTACCGCTCGATCAGGTCCAATCTTTTCTTTCAGGCTATCGACTGTCCAGCACGAAGTGCATGAGCCTAAGTGATTATGATGAACGACGACAGGACGCCCTTGACCCAAAACGCAGTCGAAATCTTGCGCTGATCCAATCCTTTCGGAGTTGACCATCAACGGGATGGTGGGGGCTGCGGCGGAAGACACTCTGGAATCGACGTCCTTCCTCACATCATGTTTGGGCAGTTGATCAAGTTTCCGAGCGGCCAAGGGTAGTACAATACACCGTTGTCCTTCGTCGATGGACAAGGTGTCCACACAGTGATTCCAGTACGTTCCAAACGAGAAGCACACTGCTCCACCACCAATGATAACGACGTTGTCGTGAAAAGAAAGTGAACTATGACCTACAAGTAGGGGACGTTGGCCGCCCGCTTGAATATCGAGGGTGGCGCAGTGCCAGACACTTATCCCACTTCCATTGTTATTTCCTTTTGTCAAGATGACGAAGTCCATGTCTTGCGCCGGATTCTGTACGGACGCACCACCTATGAGCAACACACCTGGAGGGGATTTGACTAGGGAAGCGCCTATTCTACCGATGATGTTCCGAACCAAAAGTTCCCCACCGTCACAACAGGAAGGACATTGAACCAAGTCACTTTCGAAGGCAAAAGCGGCTTCAGCGAGCACCTCAACAGGTCTCAGAGATATGCTGGGAACTTTTGTGTTGCCAGAAATGGACCATTCCCACATCTCTGATACGATCATGCCATCTGAACCCATGCCGCCGACCAAGATACCTACACCAGGGCCCGTCGATGCCATGGCAGCACCAAATCGCGCCACCAAGCTGTGACCTGTGGCATTGAGCTGAATCCATCCAAACCCTTCGCGCCATAACATCCATTTGTCGGAGACTGTATTACCATCGGTTTTCCCACCGTAGATTAATACACCTGTCTGTTTCTGATTTGCCAATTGGACATCCACTTGAGTGGCACAGTGTCTGAACAAAGCCACGGGAAGGTCGTCTACCCTATCCCAGTTCTCGCGAAAAACCCAACAGTCCTTGAGCGCGGTATCTGGAGACGTCCTCCCACCTACAAGAAGGGATATGTTCTGGTCCAAAGCTGTGATTGTATGGCACATTCGTGGTGGGATGCCGGTAGGATCTAGCCCGACCGGGCTGCCAGCCTCAGCATGACCGTAGAGATCCATGCTGCCCATCCGGGTTTGGGGTCCTAAACCGCCATGATGTCCGAGAGCATCGGATGAGATTTGGACCAGAGCTCCGAATCTGCGCACATTAGCCTTCGGAATGGGTTCGGAGTGAAGAATCGAAGTGATCCCGCCCCAACGTTCGACATGCCCGAGAAGCTGCTCTGGTTGGGGAGGGCTAGGTGGCTGTACAATAGCGCTCCTCCTGGGTAAATTATTTGCAGCTTCCATGACAAAATAGTGAGATGAAAACAGGATGAATTCCTCCCATTCGTCAAAAGGCTCGACCAAGTTGAGCGCAGTTCTTTGCTCCACGGACACGAATAATGGGTCGCTCCAGAGGTCCCACAAACTCCTCGCAGTGGCCAAAGACCATCCGCATTGGCGGAATCGGAGCTCCTGGTCTGTCAGCTTTGGATATTTATGCACCGATCTCAAAGGTGTATTCAAATTGTTGAAATGCTCAGTCATCTTTTGCGCAAACGGATGTTCGGCGCCATCCGGTAAATACTGTTCGAGGAGACAGAAGCGTACTGATGACCGTCAGCAAAACATTAGACTTATTTAGTTACCTTGAATTCTAACATACTGTCATTAAGATTTGCTGCCCAACGTATCAATGAGTCTGCTGCCTTAACATCCATGTACGTCATGGAGACTTCGGCAACGCAAAGTATCAAAGAATTTGAGAAGTCCATCTCCTTGGACAATAGCGCCTCGAGTTTGGGGATATCTGTCAGATCACATCCTAGAGCAGAGTAATGTTCGCTGCGGAGGTGTATACCGCTGCGATTCTCCAATGACTGTGGAAGACCCAACAGGTTTCGCAGTGGCGGTGTATTGACTATAATCTCTTGTTTCATTACCATCAATTCCGGAAAATCGACGTCCACAAATTTGGCCTTCTGACATTTGGGAGCATCATTTGAGAGCCATTGAAAGGCTAAAGGATCACTGCACATGTCTCAGTTTTCACAAGAACAAGGCATAGCGACTGGAGGACATGCTCACTCACTATCCGCATCCAAGATTCAAGACTATTTTCTGTTCATCAGACGGCTCGTCAAGGAACCGTTTGATCACCTGTTCAATAGCATGCATGCGCAGCCAATATCCACCTATCCGCCATTAGAAGCCGAACGCTCCAAGGTATCGGCGATCCAAAAAGAGAATGGAACATGAGTGTGCTAGGATTCAAGATATCACGCCTGCAAGAATCCAGTGCTATAATCCCGATGATCATAGGCGACTTCAGGCCCGAGCATGTATAGTATTTCCAAGATAAGCAAAGAAACACTAAAAGCCCCCTCGGCTCTAAGCATTGAGAATCTTTGTATCGTGTTAAGAACGTCGATTGATCACTTACGATTGATCAGTGGGGATCTGCGTAGGGGCTTTTTGACAAAATATCTGTAGAAGTGTGGCTCAGGGTAATATAAACGCTCTACGCTTCTCTTGGATACAATGGAGCTATTGTTCGTAGCAATCACCGAATCATCCTGCTTCATCTTCCGTGATTTGGGGTGATGCATTTTCTCTGCCATCGATCGTTGCAGCAGCATAAGCTGGGAGACTACATGAATTAAAGAAACGATACAGGAAGATGAAAGAATTCGAGTTGGCGGCCGAAGTCTTTTGCCGGCGCTTGCTGAGTCGGCTATCGAAACCTTTGGCGCCTGGTTGGGATCGGCGGCCGCATAAAGTAAGCCATGAAGTACTTACTTTACTTACTTTACAAAGGAGCACAGGGAACGGGATAGCAGACTGATGCATCAGGCACCGACGAGGATATCAAACTCTGAAGCTTCCTACTCTAATCTCCAAGTGAGGATCGTGAGATCTATGGCACGGATCATACTCCACACCTTTCGACAACGTCCTAGGCCATTGCTATCTAGTCGATGAGGATCATCGTTTGATAGGTTGAGCGTACTATACCCAAGATGTCGATGAACTTTGTCACGTTCAATCAGGACTACAGCCATTTGGCTGTTGGTATGTATTCATTGTCCTAGAGACGCAATCATATGTTGACTTCTACCATTGAGGTACCTCAAGAGGCTTTCGGATATACACCACAGATCCCTTTTCCAAATGCTTTGAGACAAAGCAGGGCGACATTGCACTACTGGAGATGCTATTCTCCACATCGTTGGTTGCCCTTATACTATCACCGCGGAGGCTGCAGATTACAAATACCAAAGTAGGCCCCTGTCTCCTCATATTAGTCGGACTGCACATTATACGAAGAAGCTGAGTATCGCTTCTATTGGATAAAATTGGCGTATCAACTCGATGGAGCTGACGAACCATGGCTTTCACAGAGACAATCCACGATATGCGAGCTCACCTTTCCCACTACCGTACTAGCTGTGCGGATGAACAGGAAACGTTTAGTGGTCATTCTAGAAGATCAAATATATCTCTATGACATAAGTAATATGAAGCTGTTATACACAATCGAGACCTCTCCAAATCCAAATGGTACTTGGCATACTCCAATCCTATCGATGCCTGCTGATCAGTTCCAGCCATATGTACGCTTTCGCCTTCCTCCGAAAGTTGCTACCTAGCCTACCCTCTACCTCAAAAGGCAGCATCATCGTCCTTCGCACCGCCATCTCACGCCCCACCCGGTGGCACACATATTGCCCCCACAAGCGGCGATGTCCTCCTTTTCGATACCCTCAAGCTTGAAGCAATAAACGTTGTAGAAGCACACCGATCACCGCTATCATGCATCACTGTCAATGACGCTGGCACCCTCCTCGCTACTGCTTCCGACAAAGGAACCATCATTCGAGTGTTCTCCATACCTTCAGCTCGCAAGCTTTATCAATTTCGCCGTGGCTCCATGCCCTCCCGTATATACAGCATGTCTTTCAACACTACATCCTCCCTCTTGTGCGTATCTTCAGCTACCGAAACAGTACACGTTTTCAAACTCGGTACGCCTCAGGTCCGAAATAAGGATGACTCTTCGGCGCTCTCGACATCATCTCGTCGACGCGACCGGAGTATTAGTCCAAGCGGCAGTGATTCTCAGCTAGATCTTACAAGGTGCGCGAGTGATGGGTCAGATGCCATCTCCACGAAGGCTCGGAAACATGATGGCACACTCTTGGGCATGATCCGGAGAACCTCACAAAATGTTGGAACCACCTTCGCGGCTTCGGTTGGGGCGTACCTCCCTTCGGCGGTTTCAGAGATGTGGGAACCGGCGCGAGACTTCGCATGGATGAAGATACCGAAAGCTTCGCCTTCTGCACAAGGTGGGGTGTTGAGCTCAACCGCACCTCTTCGAAGCGTTGTGGCTATGAGCAGCAACAGCCCGCAGGTAATGGTCGTGACGAACGAAGGACATTTCTACGTGTTTGGCATTGATTTGGAGAAGGGAGGCGAAGGGACTTTGCTCAAAGTCTATGAAGTTGGAGGGGAGAGTGACAGACTGGGAGCTAGCATCATGGATGACTAATGCTTCTTTGTGTATTTTAAACATGGGAGAGAGATATTGGGTTATCTTGCGGGCAGGCGTTTGAGATGCTCCCAGATACCTTGGGTTTGGGAGGCCACGAGACGCTGTTCGATTAGGAGTGTGATATGCAATTCTGTATACCATAGAAGCGTTCACCCCCAAATGGTCTACGCCTATTCCCTCCAGAACTATAGACTTTGATAACTTACTTTCGCTTATAAATTAATGGTACTCCTTACGCTAATTAATCTCTAAGGCGAAATCTTTCTAAGAATCCGTCTAGTTATTAAGTTGTGGGAACTTGGTTTATAGGCCCCAGAGTACCCTAGAGCTGAACCCTGGAGCTCGGAACGTACAAGGTCCGGGTAATCAAGCGGACCATTTGGACCATTTGGGGGTGAACCCTTCTATCTGGTAGCGGACCTTTGGCCTCCAATAGTGGGTTGCAGTGTCAATATCCTACCTAGCCCCAAGAGACATCCTTGTCGACGACATTGTCATTACTTTAAGCTCTTTGATCCAATTTTGAGGAGGAGACGCCGAGATTGCGGCAGCTAATGCCACGCTAGTGACCCATCTTCTAGGGACCGCATTCAAACACTGTGACTATGTACTGTTCCCATTTGGAGACCAACACGCTGCAATATCATCACAGAAGCTCTACTTCTTGATTTGGCGAGCTGCTCGGCGTAGCACTCGTCTTCCTACATTTGTTACGAGCGCAGGACCTTGCATTGATCGCCTGACTAAAGTGAATGCACGCGACTGCCCTCAATACTACTAACCTACCCGCACGACCTCCTTCTTGCATACCCTCGTCCTTTGCCATCCCGAAGTAACGCCAAGATGGATTCAAAGATGGATGTGGATATGGGCAAGCTGCCTGAGCCCCACCGCCTATCGCCCACAACAGAGCCCCAGTCAATACCGACCTTAGATGGCTGGATAGAAAACCTGATGAATTGCAAGCAGCTGGCGGAGAACGATGTGCAGAGGTTGTGTGATAGGGTTCGTATTTTGGAGGCCATCAACTTACGAGCGATTGCGTCAATTGGACAACGAGGCTGACGGGAGTTTTGGAAAGGCTCGAGAAGTGTTGACTGATGAGTCGAATGTGCAGCTGGTGGTTCGTAGTCAGGGCCCTTCAGGGCATCTTGCAAGAATTTGAAGCTGATCAAGTGCTTCAGAAATGCCCAGTCACTGTCTGTGGTGACATACACGGCCAGTTCCATGACCTCATGGAGCTCTTCAAGATTGGGGGACCTAATCCGGATACAAACTACCTGTTCATGGGTGAGGCTAAATACCTTGATCGCCGAACGAGTAGTATTGAGCTATGCATTGACGTCTTTACGTAGGTGATTACGTTGATCGAGGCTACTACTCGGTCGAAACTGTCACCCTTCTGGTTGCTCTTAAAATCCGCTACCCCCAACGCATCACTATCCTCCGTGGTAATCACGAGTCACGCCAAATCACCCAGGTCTATGGCTTTTACGACGAGTGTCTCCGAAAATATGGCAATGCCAATGTTTGGAAATACTTTACCGACCTGTTCGACTACCTACCCCTGACTGCCCTGATCGACAATCAGATATTCTGCCTCCACGGAGGTCTATCGCCCAGCATAGACACACTGGACAATATTCGAGCACTGGATAGAATTCAAGAGGTGCCGCATGAGGGTCCGATGTGCGATCTGCTCTGGAGTGACCCTGACGATAGATGCGGATGGGGTATAAGTCCGAGAGGTGCAGGCTACACTTTCGGACAAGACATTTCGGAAGCTTTCAACCACAACAATGGGTTGACGCTGGTCGCTCGAGCGCATCAGCTTGTCATGGAAGGCTATAATTGGAGCCAAGAGAGGAACGTCGTCACCATCTTCTCAGGTTACTCACCCCCCTTCGGTGTGCTGCCTTACATCATGCTGACTCCAGTGCCAGCGCCGAATTACTGCTATAGATGTGGGAATCAAGCGGCAATTATGGAGATCGACGAGCACCTGAAGTACACATTGTCAGTACAAGGAAGTCACCTCTGCCGAGGTTATGCTAACCTTGCATAGCTTGCAGTTCGATCCTTGTCCCAGGGCCGGGGAGCCCATGGTTTCGAGGCGAACTCCTGATTATTTCCTGTAGACAATATAGACTTGGAGCGGGCTTCGTTGCTGACTGAGCAATTAATAATATGGGAGCATGACATGGAAGCATCAGACAACGGTGTACGGTCGATGCTCGGTCTATCACCTCTGGACACTGTCATCGTCGACGCGTCGATGCTTGCATGCAGCGTTGCATAGAATTAATTGACTCGAACACATTGTATGTGAGACTCTTCGAACCATCGTTTCAATCCAAACCCGTGCGACTGATGAGCCTCTGAAGATATGCCACGCAGTGAGGCGGGGTCCCCTGTCTCGGGGACCTGTAAAACAATCTGGGGGTCTTCCACCGCCAATGCTACTCGATATCAATCTCCTCCGCAGTCTGCTCAATTTTGGTAAACGTACTCTTCTACAAGCGTTATGAGCATCTATGTATCAAATGTCATCCCCGCCTTGACCGAATGCGAGCTCAGCAGAGCAGCAACATTCGCACTGTCTGATTCTATGGCAGATAGCAGACATCGACGTCACATATAACCATAATGTGGCCCTGGTCTTGAAAGCACCACCCTTTTTCCAAAATTTGCACGTTCTTTGACAAGTGAGACTACACTCCAGAACAATTTTGTCTGCTATCTGATCATCACAATCCTATTGTCTGCCTATCTTGTGTGTTCCTTTGTCGCGGTCGTACTGTCAGCGTTCTCTTCTTGCCTATGGACTATTTCGTCACTACAAGGCTAAGCTTCGACCGGGGTGACTGAATGGTCTCAAGACATTATGGCTCGGCATCAACGGCTTCCAATTGTCACCACTACCCGTCTCGAAATCAGTCCAGGTCGGGAGATAGGCATACATGACTTCCTCCGCGGCTTGAAAAGGCCGCGCCCAAAAGTTATCGCAACCCTCCCCACCTATGATTTGGCATCACTGAATGCTATGGTAGCGGTGGATCATGGCGTCTCCGTCCCGTTTGGGACTCCCCCTAATGGGCTACTCGAGGAGCAAAATGAAGTTCTCACGTCACCGACGCCCGCTAGATTATATGCCAGGGTTGAACGGCCAACAAACGAGGTAATGGAGGCACCCAAGACAGTTCGTAAGTAATATTTTCTGTTCGACTGTCTCCAGACCTGGCCATCGTTGGAAGTGAAAATACATATCTCAGCAAAATCGCCCTTTGCACAGGTCTCTTAAGACGGACCGATGCCTTGTTGAAGCAATGCTGACTCCGAGATCGTTCAGGCACCTACACAAGGAAGGCAAAATATGTGGCTCCTGGAACGGAGCCCTCTCCCCTATTCTGTTCTCAGAGTCTCCTGCAGGGTGGTGAGCAGCTGACAGGAGGCCTGAGAAATGAATCCAAAGCTAGGATGGACAACCCAGACAATTACGTTGTGTATCCATCGAAGCGCCGGACGCCCTTGTCTAAGGTAAATAGTAAAGATGATCTATCGGATTATCCGAGAAGGGGAATCAAAGCGAATGAAAAGAAAAGGAGAGCACCAGTCAATGAGCTTGCGCTTGTGCCGAGCTTGCCTACTCACTCTATCTCATCGCCAGCAGCAGAGGTGAGGATCATTTCTTCATAGGGAAACACATCCCAAGAGGAATATTGGCTTATCGGATGGAAATAGCACAATCGCCCGTCTATCATAATTTCCAGTGCAGGCGGCGAAGGGCAACACAAAGAGGCTTTGGACGGCATCGATCATGCTCTACGAGGCGAGATTGACAACCCTCTTGGCCAAGCCTCCTCCAAAGTTGGCCGACCCCAAATGTCCAGAGAGGCCAACATTGGAAAGCCAGGGACTAAACTTCGAAAAGTTATCAGCATACCACAACGTCATAGCATTTCCCCTGTGGGTTTCAGGTTCCCGCCCGCAACTCCTAAGACGGCGAGAATCCCAGGATGGAAGCTCGGGAGCGGATTTGAGGGTACCAAGTTGGAAAGCACGGGCGCACTGAAGGCTACCAAAGCACATCGACCCAAAGCCCACCGCGTGAGTCACAACCGCTTTCAGAAACCTTCAATACGGAGTCTCAAGCTATCTACGACCATTTCGCCGAGTGTGCAAGCAAAGATCTGTCGAAGGCTTTCGAACGGAGGGCTTCTTCCTACTGCGAAAATCGTATTCGAGCGCTCTTCTTGTGCGCGAAAGCAAAATGTGCCATTTGACCTGGATATACCAAAAATAGCTACACTGAATGCTGGGTCTGGTCGCGAAGCCGTCTTCGATAAGATTCATGGCCTAGCCACTTCAATGAGGGCCCTAATCAGAGAAAGAGACCCGAGAGAATGTGTAATGTTGTCGGCTACCCAGACTGCTTACCCTAGGCCCAACGAATTTCCATTACCGGATGAAAGAGGGTCTGACAACAGTCAGAACATACGGGAACCCTCGAAATCGGAGCGTGAAGGCTGGCTAAAGCGTCGCGGGGAGGTCAGCTTTGTCACTCAACCCGGCCGACAAAGCGAGGGACACCCTCATGAAGAAGCTCATGTTGACGGTGTCGAGCAAATCTTCGATAATCACAATGCTACTTGGTACGGCGAAGCTCGAGCAAAGATCCCGCAGACTCTACCATCGCGACTGCTTTCGAAGCATGCAATTCAGACGGAGCAGATCACTGAAAGCTACAAAAGTAAGACATCGGATTACTACTCGTTGGCCACGATTGGAAACTCGGCGTCCAAATGAATGGCATATGTCCTTCTGTATGGCAGTCAACTTGCTTGGCTGCTATGCTACATCGCGTTGGAACAAGACTATCATCTACGCAGAAGATCATGCTGTACAAGCATCCCAGCGGTGACATCCCTTGAAGTCACTATTCGTTGCTCTGCAGCCGTCACTTTAGCGCCTCTGACGCCTTTGATCATGCAGCTTGAGCCTTCTTCGTCGAGGCTTTCTCCCATTTCGGCTCATCTTACTCGTCATTCAGGTGACCATTCGACATGTTCAGCGCTTTCGGCTCAGCCCTCTAATTGCTTCTCCTCGGTGTCTGCTAGCCCACCTACAACCAGTAGATATTTCATCGTACCGCACCGGAAGACGAGCTATGAGCCGGTATCGCTACAGTCTGTCTCTTCACCTTCCATAGTGTTGATCCTGACACGATCAGGTACGTGCCTACGTGCTCAGGATGAGCAGCCGAGGAGATTGGGGATGGTGGCGGAATAAAGTAGTACAGTCACATATTGAGTGCTTGTGCAGTTGTGTTGGCAAGGAACATAAGCCGCAAGCTGAACAACGAAATAACAATAGCTTAAGTACATTTGGTACACTAAAAGCTATTTCTTAGTGATAATATGTTTGCAGCTCATGGACTGTTGTAGCTATTCAGCTGAAAGGATTGTACTAGTTCTACCCAATCGAAATCAAAGATGGAATCTTCTGATGTCAAGCAATAGCATTTTGGTCAAGACTGTGGGTACTACTCCACCACCATGCTGTATCGTGTGCGTCAACCTATCGAGTCGCCCAGTGTAAGAAAAATCAACAGATTGCAGAGTAGCTTAAAGTGGATGAATAAAAAGCTAGTGAAGTCCGCGCGGCTGGGTAGAATATGTACATATAAGCGCCGAAGAGAAGGCATAAACTAACTTGTTCGTCATGCTCAGCATATTCTCTGCCTCCTGTGGTGACATCTAACCGGCCAAAGATCCTTAATTCTGCAAATTCACAATCATCATCATGTCTATAAATGCAGGGAATGTTTTCAGCGCCAAAAACCTCTCCGAGTACATGTACAAAAGCCTACCGAAAGAGCCTCCTCCCCTTGAGCTCAGGAATCCATATGATGCTGTTGCACTACTAAGCCACGCTTCTATGCTTGCTGTCGGCTTTCGGCTTATTGGTCTTGGGGAGAACCATAAAATCGGTATGCCCCTACGTTCTATCCCTCACGTCATGCAGCAATGGTGCTGACCTTCTTGTAGAAGCTGCTTCTGACCCCGATGATCCGCAGCCTTTACCTCGAGAATGGAACGCCTCAACATCTGGCGACTACGCCTTCCGCTACGCACATTCCCAGTCCTCGTTACAATACCTCATAAAGATCAGCCGGCTAGGGAGCAAGTCCGTGATTAATGGCCTCGGTATTGGGGATGACAAGGTGCACACGATGGACATCAAGGTTACAGATTACCTCTCGGCATCCTCATTCCCTTGCAAACTGCCAGCCGAGGGCGTAAGTGAGGGCGAGCTGTCCATACGAAAGGCATTCATCTCTGCTGGTCGAATGACAGACGCTGCATCATTACTGAAGCTGCAAATCATCCAAAAGCTAGCGCCTGGTTTACAAAAAGTAAGTCACATTGTGATCTATATACTGATGAGAGCATTTCAGACGCTGAAACCTGCGTAGGAAGGCTACGAAGATTCAGCACACGCAGCTAGCCAGAGTCATCCCCCACGAGAACAAGGCGGTCCAAGACAGCCGCTTCCAGACAGGGAAGGGGACCCAGCCCCCAGTCACGACCCTCTTCGCGATGACCGACTGCCTCCACACGCTCAGCCGAGACCCTTCCATGATCCTCTAGCCGCTGAGCCGCGAAGGCCGTACCCAATCAGCGACTTCCCACCACCAGGTTTCGAAGATGAATATGAGGTCAACAGGCCGCCGAGGGCGGGGATAGGCGGGGAGAGACGGCCGCTGAATATTGGAGAGAGGGATCTGTATCCGCCCGGACTCGGACCGCATGATCCACTGAGAGGCGGAGGTTACGGACCCGGCGGAGGAGGTATGCACCCGACCTTTGACGATCCCTTGTTTGGTGGTCGTGGAGGTGGAGGTGCGGGCGGATATGACGGACAGTAAGCATCGAATACATCCAATCTAACAGTGGTACTCTTGCTGATTGGCCTGGCTGCAGAATCCCACCAGGAGCTCGGTACGATCCTGTAGGCCCGGGAGGACCACGCTTTCCAGGCGGTGGACGAGGAGGGTTTGGTGGAGGTGGGCCTCCCAACCCATTCGGAGGCTTTGGCGGTCACGACTTCATCTAAGATCTGAGGAGTCACTCGGGACTAAATTGTATGTATGGTTCTCTGCCTTTGCATAGCGAGGATGGGGAAGCGATCAATCCAGGACAGGATTGATCATGATGGGAACGATGTCACGAGAACGAATTGCTTTACCAAATTCGATATTGTTCTACGTGGGAGATTGCTACATACAGCAGTTCTCAATTCTCTAAACCAAATGTACAAAATACCAACTTTCACCCAAGAGTCCTCTCAGATGCTTGGCCAATACCTCCTACCCAATCCACCCGCCCAATTCAAACTCGGCTTCTTGCGTAAACTCCGCTGACTCCACGTCGTCCTTGCATATCAACCAAACACCACATCACACATACCCCCCAGAATCTAACACAACTGCGCTACCCAATATCTCTTGGCACCCGTCGATCTACCCGCATTCGACCAACCTTGCGAACGAAAAAACGCCACCACCCGTTCTGAAACCTTTAACAAAAGGGGACGGTCTCACCATTCGAATCGATAACGCAAGCTTTTCGGTACGAACGGTATCATGAGCGGGCATAATCTGCAGCTTAGTTTGGTGCCTTCCTCGCCGCTCGCCACATCCCGTGGCCGCAGGCCGGGGCGGTCATTACTTTAGGGTCGCATCTTGCGGGCCGGTTGCGAGGCGGGGGTTCCGGACGAGACTGCTGGGCGCGCACGGTCCACTGCTCTCGGGCATTGCCCCATGGTCGAATGCTGGTGCGTTGGTCTGTTTGCGGCAGTCGCCCACGAATCTCCGCTCTTCCCTAGGCGTAAATGAGGGGTCTCTGGTGGCCAATGCGGACATTCGGGTCTGCATTGGGAAGAGTTTGCGAGATTCAAGTGGGCAGAATTTCAATTCTCCGATTCTGCTTCAGATATAGGTATTCTTCGACGCTTTAGTGTTATTAGAATGGCTGCGTGGCAAGCATGAATGCTAAATCGTGCCGAGCGGCCTGCATTAATGGCGGCCCACCCGATCTGGCGGGACACAATCGCCGCAACTGTTCCTCGATGTGGTGCTACGTATGTGACTGCAGAGGCTTTAGCTTCTCTGATCGTACCATGACCTACCTTCAACTCTTTTCCTATGGATCAACAAGATTTTAGGTTGAGCCACTTCGTGTCGTAGTTGCCGATTGGGTCTTGCGACCTCAAGGTGGTCTTTATATCGGGTTTCAGCATTTAACATCGACGCCAGTATCCATACTGCATCCTCCTCTGGTATTCCTGTAATGAAAGTTCGTGCATCAAGTCCCATAAGTCTCTCCATCGATGGGTTCAAGTGCAGTCAGTAGTCAAATTCTGGCAGGACAGACAGGTAGCTCTCCCGAGTGATCACATGCAAAGCCCCATCTAGCCTAAGAGGTCGAGACAAGGTTGGTCGTACGATTGCTTTTGCAGTAAGCTTATCTGCATTGGCGTGCGTTAAGGGCAGCCTATATCCAGCCACGAAGAACACCACACTAAAAGGGCGGTCCGTCTCCCACGTGCTGGAGTCGTCCAGGAGAGATGTGTCTTGACAGAGTGAGAATGAACACAAGAGCGTGACCAAAAGCACTCGATATACTTTCTTGCTGTTATACATACATGTTACCGTGGACCGTGAACCATTGCTATACGAATGCCGTCGATACGCGTACCTACTCAACAGTACAGCTTCCAGCGACATTCCTACCGGTGTTCCGGAAGCTGGGCGTATCTGAACGGGCCGAATCGGTGGATATGATAGGAATCTCGATAGTGAAGATCAGGCTACACGAGAGGACGGGAACACTCATGCCGCCTGAAACCGTGGTCCGGCTGTTCTTCGGTGTCATCCTGACATATGCGTTTTGGGGGTCGTCGACTAGGTAGTATTGGCTTCATTACTCAGAGTCTGCTACGAAAGCATGAAAGTGGACCTGCAGTAGGTGCAACAGTAGTATGGTTTGGTAGTGTCATGACGCTAGGTCCATTGGCTGTTGGTCCCTCCCAGAGCCATGGTGCTTCTGACGCAACAGGAGATTGGATGGTAACAATGGCTCGGCCAAGTGTATGCTAGATTCATTGGTAGCGTCGTATATCGAATGGGTTTTGGAGTGCATTGTCGAGAGGCTTCTTATCGTAGTAAAGGTTGCTAGTAACGGACGCTGACGCACGAAGATCTTACTCTCTTTGATCGGTGTCCGCGGGGGCGGAAGATGTAAGAGCAGAGCAGGAGAGCGAAGGCCTGGTGTAGCAATAGTCGGTCGCCTGGGACGGTGATACTGCTCATCACTTGCGTGCCAGTCTGGAATGCAGTGGAGCCCTCTCGGATTCGGGACCGAGTCCCGGACTTGCAGTCTGTGCACTAGCACTATTCGGGTATGCGTGCGATGATCACGGATAAACGGGCTATCCTGCTTCTACGTTTCACAAGTGTGCATATGCTCGTGATTCGGTTAGGACTTCGCACACATTGACCATGAAAGCTTGGACGGATCGACACCGAGAGCATGGGTCTTCCCACGTGGACGATGCATGGTTTACAGTTACAGTATTCTAGCCATCCTAGCTGACTTTTCCCCAGCTTTGGGGAAAGTCTTGCGACGTGGGGTCCGCTCTGGAAACGATGATGATGCCGACGATCCAAGGACAATGTTACAGCGTGCTTGGACATTCAATCGAGCCAGGTATAGATCTTTGCATGCTTGGCTTGCAGATTGTTACGTCTGAACGAGACAGAACACGGCAATGAGGATACCTTGATCGACTATCTACCACTGTATCAGCAAAGAAGGTTCGGGAGGGCAGCAATCGAGATGCCGGTTTGATAATCATCCCATGGAAGCACAAGCCAGCTGTTGGCCCCAATCCGGCAGAGCGAAAGTACTACGGAAGCTTGAACCGCCAATAGGATGAGTGCTGTTGGCATGAAGTCACCTTTGGGTAGTAGTAGCATGCTAGACAGACAATGCTCAGAACGTCACATCGAGGATGAGGAAGGATGATCTCGTGTTTCAACGCATACCATCAGGTACTGAGTCCAGAAGGGTCTCGTATACTTCCATGTCATGTTCAATATTCCCGAGGGGCCGCAGTGGCGAATAAAGGACATGTGGACGTGGTCCCTTCATCGCTACCTTTCACCTGAGGAGATAGTGGCAGTGATCATGTCCGTCCTTGAACTGCCGCATTCTAAAACAAGTTCTCTCGTAATCGCCTTGTCATCCGTGATGTCGTGCACCAGCGGCATAGGTGTAAGCACAGCCCTGAAACCAACTCCAAACCGTCAGGAGTTCCAGAGGGTGCATGAGATCTGTGGTGGGATGAGAGCTGCAAATCGCTATCGTTGCGCAGGGTCCGCAGCCAAGCCTCCACACCTGGTGGAGATTTCCACCTCAGCCCCACCATCAGCGAGCATCTGAAACGTGTACCAGATTATGCTTTTCCAACGGTGGTATTGATGAATTCAATACACGCGCTAATCCTGTGCCTAAGGCTGCATGCAGCTGTGTGTCTTCCCGCGTGCCACCAACATCGTAGATCCCAGCACGGAGCCATCCGATTAGCCTGGATACCTCGAGCGCGTCATGCTTTTCCTCTTCGGGAGAGGGCCAGCAATGGCATATGTCGATTATTTCCTTACTGGGCACGAAGGATTTTGGACGGATTTGGAGCGGCGCTTCTTTCTCCGCTACAAATCATGCCATGGCATTTACCCACGGCCAGTGGACGGAACCTTGCGGGCCTTGCCTGCTGGCTATCATCTTACGACGGTGCTAGATGTCCAACAAGAAGGGATAGCGTCTGTTTCCCAACTTGAGGAACTCAGACCAAAACTCCATTGGCTGGAACACCTCCCAGCCCTGGTGAAAATGTATTCGCGTGATTCAAAGCCATGGTACGATCCGTAGAAGGATTACGAATTGTTTTGGCGGCGCTACGTCTCGTTCCGACGGACGTTGATCGAATGTTCTGCATATAGTCGCTGTTTCGCAACCTGCTAGAGTCCGCTTTAGCTTCGACGGTCCCTTTAAGGGTGCTCCCTAAAAAGAAGAACAGTGAAACCAATGATTGGCGGACAGAGATATTCGAGCTGTGATGCACCACATCATGCCACGCATTTCCACAGCCTCCTCTTACGGAAGGACAATATTCACCACTTTGAGCTCTGATTTTAAAGATTAGTCCAATGGCCCAATGTTTGGTGATCGCAAGGGCGTGGTGATTCCGCTGGTTGGGCGACATTGCGATTGACATCGTCTAGCCTCAGGCACGGACTTCGAGCAAGCATGAAGCTTGACGATTCATGGCAAGCCTCATGCATGCTTTGTGCCCAGTGGTTTGGTTCTTCACCTGCCACACCACGTTGATAGCGAGCCCGAGCCCCGCACATGTGGTAGCTTTGAGGCAGGCAAATATGCTAGCCAAGCTAGAGAGCTCTGATCAGCATTTCCCCCAACATTGCATCTCAAGTCACTCAAGATTAACAATCTTCATGCACTTGATCAATTGTATACAAGTCAGATGAGCACCAATCGTCGTCGCTCACCTCGGGTACTCCGTAGGCCTCACAGCTTCCCGGCGACGCCTAGTCTCTAAGCGAAAGAGACCGGCCGAGGGCGATGAGTTGTTACTTGAAGTAGCGAGCAGACCTGAAACTTAAATGGTCGTGGAGAATTGGCCAAAGATATTATTAATACGCAGCACGATGCTATATCTCATGGTGATGATTGTTGTTGGCAGGTGCTCAATTGTTCCCCGCACCAGCTTGTCTTCTAGACGCTTGTTTTACGGCCACCTCGAACTTGTGACAATGGAACTCGCGCAAAAAGGAGGAACCTTCGGAGCCGGTCTCATAGACCACAGTATGTATTTTTCCTTTCTCCACGTTGTCGTCGCTGCCGTGCCTTGACTGGCCGTGTGGAAGCGCTGGCGCTTCCGGGGCCCTTCGCCGCATGTCTCCGCTCCCACTGCTAAAGTACACCGAGTCCATGAACACCACGTCGGACTACCGTGGCCATTTGCCAGCCCTTCTCTCGTCACAGTCAATCCAAACCAATAGGACATGTCTACCTTTGTGTCTAACTTTGTGTTTCAAATGGAAGGCAACGTCACGTCCGCAGTCACACTCGCCAGCATCACGAGAGTTACTATGTAGGTAGGCAAAGTAGGCAGTGGCGCAGTGGACCAGGGTTTGAATCCTTCGGTAAAATATGCCAGCATCCTAGTCATCGCAATCAAATCCTTCCATTTCCAAAGCCCCAATAGGATTTAGGGTTGATGTGCGTCATGCAGCTTCATTTCTCCACCCATGGGTTTTGGGGGAGGGGCTGAGCGAAACCGAGAAAGTTTCCTTGGTCCCAAGTGTAGGATTGTGGGTGTGTGTGGAGGAAAACGTGCGGACTGCGAAGTGCCGTCCGGCGCACGGAGGATATGCAGGAGATGCATTCAGCCTCAACACGCGAGAATGATGGATTGCTCATTGGACGGATTCGATAGATGCTGCATCATGCTTACGGGAAATGGCCGTAAGCTAATAAGCGCCGAAAGGTGGAGTTCGCTTCCAGGCGTCCACGCAGGTACCAACACCGGTGCCTTGGTCTGCTCTGAATCCCATTGGCCCTCTCCTGCTCCCATCCGAAAGGTAGATCATCATGCATGTTTGGAATCATCGCTTGCTGACGGACTGATATCATCTTCCTGTGTGTGTATGTGTGATAATCATCGACATAGCCTATTCTATAAACCATTCGTATATGTGTAAGATTCCAGAGTTGCATTGGTCCTGCGACCGAACAGGAGGCCGCTGACGACGACCATTCGTTGCCCTCCCTTCCCCCCCAAAGATGATAACGAAGCACGTAAGCGTACAGGCAATCGATGGTATGAGTATGACAAGTGTGACGGATTTAGAATCAATGCTGCGTAAAAGACATGGTCGAGTCGTGTACAGTGTAGTGGTGGCATGTTAAAAAGTAAATCGATTTGTTTGTTGGGGAGCGGGACCGTAACCGCAGATCCAAGCCCCTCCCGCATTAGGCATCGTCCGTGAAACCATACTCCCGTAGCGAAACATGAAACACGACACAGCCTTCCCGAACAATGCTCCCAAATCCAGTAGTCCGTCCAAACGCCGTTGCCGAATCGGTCATGCCTAGACGAAGGATTCTCAAGCTAGAAGATCATGTTTCAATCTGTCGATCTCTCTCAGCACAGACTCACGGCTGAAATCTAACAGTCGCTTCCAGATCTGAGCCTCGCTTTCGTAGGATTTCGAGCCAGCCACCCAAGTATCAGTATCATGGTGCGAGCCCGGACGCTGTCTGGACTGGACTGCTAACGAATTCAGGCCTACCATATGTGGGGAAGGTGGATGAAGGAGCTGCCGACATCGGTGGAGCCATGGTTAATGATGCGCATGATGGCATCCCATTCACGCTGTAGGATCTGCTGCGCGGTGTAAAGTTCGGCAAGGACCATTGGGCCGGTGTGGCAGCTGATCCTTCACGGAAACCTAGCTCGAACCGCTTCGGGCATCCGTCTTCTGTATGCCTCCGTAGTGTGTCCCGGCGGGCGAATCGGTTCCCACAGAGATTGCATCGGTGGTTGCGTGCTTTCAAATGTACCTGTAGATTATCTTAGAGCGAATCTTTAACGAAGCAAGGTGTTAGAACACTTACGCTGTCGAAATGCCTGTCCAAGTCCGTTTTCCGTTGGAACTTCTTGGAGCATGTGCTATTGCCTACCGTGGCTGTGCACGGGTGAGGATATTTGCGCTCGGGATTATGGGTTTCCATATGCGACTTCCAGTTGTAGCTTCTCTTGAATAGCTTCCCGCAGACTCGGCACTCATGGGTAGCCTCAGCGGGCGTCGTCCTCTGGCGCTTCTTCTTGATACGGTTGACACTTGGTAGTACGGGCGCTGCATCGAACTTGGATCGCGTGTGATCTCCGAAATTTGTGGAGTAGGCCGAGGCCGGTTTAGACCAGTTGCCCGGCTGAGTTTTGTAGAAGTCTTCTGGAGGGCCATTGATGGGTGAGACGCCGTTGGAGTAAGGTGTCAGTCCTTGGGTGGTCAGAGATCGCTGCAAGACCTGGTCGTTTCCCGGCGTAGGATACCACTCATTCGAATCTTCTTGCTTGACCTTGTTGTAGTATTCTGCTGGATGCATTGATGGCGAGTATGATGAGGATATTGATGAGCGGTGGGAAGGCATATTGGTACTCGGAGGAGTCTGGCAGAAGACGAGACCGGGTGCTTCTGGAGAAGTACTGGCCAACATTCCAGTGTTTGCATTACTCGAATATCCGGAGA